>Ga0209189_1000709_pt1 | contig 26811 bp, 23 predicted proteins | sample C_130820_EF_Meta_FD_187308 | JGI IMG/M metagenome (GOLD analysis project Ga0209189, IMG submission 187308) | Freshwater microbial communities from Lake Croche, Canada to study carbon cycling - C_130820_EF_MetaG (SPAdes) (version 3) | ecosystem: Environmental > Aquatic > Freshwater > Lake... | reverse complement strand
GGCCCCCGATCCAGACGAGCAGCCGATCGCCGGGCTGGAGCGAGCCTGTGTCGAGTCGCTCCAGCGCATCTGCCGGCGGGACGGGATGGCTCACCCGTCGGCCGACCGGCGCGTCGAACGGATCCGCCGCCGGCGCCGACTGGGCGGCGACCGATGGGACGGCTGACGGAAGCGGCACTGCGGCCGTCGGCTGATCGGCCGCCGCGGACATCGCCGGTATCTGACCGGGCGGTTGGGTGTTTGCAGGGGAGGGGACTCCCTCGACCGGAGCGGCCGGCGACTCCTGCGGTATCGTCGTGGCGTTGAGCAGGTGCGTTCCCCGGGCCATGAGCCGTGACAGATCGCCAGTGATGGCAAACCCGCCGGCGATCAGGCCGACCGCCGCACATCGTGAGAGAAACGTCTTCATGGCCCACAAGTATGCAGCCTGAAATCGGACGTGCGGCCGGCTGACGGAAAACCCTGCATCCTGGGATTTCCTCGGCGACCTGGATGCTCGGCCGATCTGGGGCAGGCTTCAGCCTGTCGAGAACAGCCTGTCAGGCATCGCTTTTCAGGCTCCCGAGCAGGTCGAGCACCTGTTCGGCGTGGCCCTCGGCCCGGACGGCCTTGAAGACCTTCACCACCTTCCCCGCAGGGTCGATCACGAACGTGCTGCGGGCGATTCCCATCGACTTCTTGCCGTACATGTTCTTCTCCCGCCAGGCCCCGTATTTCTCGGCGACCGCATGCCCTTCGTCGGCCAGGAGCGTGAACGGCAGATTGTATTTCTTCCGGAACTTCTCGTGGCTCTCGGGGGAGTCTGGGCTGACGCCGAGTACAACCGCCTTGTGCTTCCCCAACTTCGCCTTCGCGTCGCGGAAGCCGCAGGCCTCCTTGGTGCAGCCGGGGGTGTCGTCCTTGGGGTAGAAATAGAGGATGACGGTCGAGCCCCTCAGGCTCGAGAGTTTGAGCTTCGTGCCGTCGTGGGCTGGCAGCGTGAAGTCGGGCGCCTTCGAACCTTCCTCGATCCAGTCGGCCATGGGTGCAAACTCCTTGAAAATTGGACAGGCAAGCCTGGGTCGTGAAAACCTGGCAACTCCTCAACTCGTACAGGTCGGGGTTGCCCCCGCCATGTCGCCGGACGTTCGCTGCGCCCATCCTGGGCTTCGCTCACTCGAAACTGCCCGCGCTCCGGCATCCATGCCTGCGCTGGTCAGCTACGCCGGCTCCCATGGCAGGGGCAACCCCTCGCCCATTTCTCCAGTGACAGGCTGACGCTTGTCCTCCCCTTCCTTTTATGCATTCAGCCACCGTTCGAGTAGCCCTGCTCACGCCGCCCGGTCGCGGCGCGCTCGCTGTCGTGGGCGTGGCGGGGAACGCAGCCGTGGCGGCCGTGGCGAAACTGTTCTTTCCGCGGGGGGGCGTGCCGCTGGCGGAGAGGTCGGATGGGGCGATCGTGTTCGGTCGCTGGGCCGACGCAGACCGCGGGGAGGAACTCGTCGTGGTGCGGCATTCGGCCGGGCGGCTGGAGGTCCACAGCCACGGCGGGATGGCGGCGAGTGAGGCCGTGCTCGAGAGCCTCGAGGCTCTGGGGGCCGTGCGGGAATCCTGGCAGGACTGGCTCGCCACTCCCGGGGCATCGCCGCTCGAACTGGAGGCCCGCGAGGCCCTCGCCCGGGCCGGCGGTCCGAAGGCGGCCCAAATCCTCGCGCGGCAGTTGGCGGGGCCACTCGATGGCGAGATCGATCGGATCACGCGGCTCGATACGGCGGGCGACCATGTGGGGGCGGCGGCCGCCCGTGACCGGTTGTGGCGGGCCGCCCGGGTCGGCCTGCGGCTCACGCGACCCTGGCGGGTCGTGGTCGCCGGCCTGGTAAATGCCGGAAAGAGCAGCCTCGTCAACGCCTTGGCTGGCTACGCCAGAAGCATCGTCTCGGCGGAGCCGGGCACGACCCGCGATCTGCTGGAAACCCGGATCGTGCTCGAAGGCTGGGAGATCGACCTGATCGACACTGCCGGACTGCGGGACCAGCCAGCTGACGAGGTCGAGCGGGAGGGCATGGCTCGTGCGGCGTCTGCAGTCGCCGGTGCCGACCTGATTCTGCGGGTGCTGGACGGAGAACAGGCTTCAGCCTGTCTGCCGACAGGAATCCCCGAACTCGTCGTTCTCTCGAAATGCGACCTCGCTGCATCCGGATCGATCGCCCCGCCGCACGCGATCCGCACGTCGGTGGTCACGGGCCTTGGGATCGAAGAACTCGCGGCGGCGATCCTGCACCGGCTCGTGCCTGAGGAGCGGAATGACCCAGGCCTTCTCGCCGGTGCGGTGCCATTTACAGAGAGGCAGGTTGGGTTGTTCTCGGATAGCGTCAGGCCCGGAGGGCCGGGTTCGCACCAGCGACCGGAGGTCGGCCAGGAAAATTCGGCAGGATGCCGAGATTTTCCGTGAAGCATTTACGACAGGCTGAAGCCTGTTCCACATCGGGCAGGGTCAGGCCCGGAGGGCCGGGTTCGCACCAGCGACCGGAGGTCGGCCAGGAAAATTCGGCAGGATGCCGAGATTTTCCGTGGAACTAGTACCGCGGCACGGCAGGATCGACGTCGGTGCTCCAGGCGTCGATGCCCCCCTGCATGCTTTGGGCGAGCGGGAATCCCTGTTCACGGAGCCATTTCGCAACCCGGAGGCTCCGCATGCCGTGGTGGCAGTGGACGACGATCGGCTTGTCGCGCCAGGCTTCGAGTTCGGCGAGCCGTCCGGAGATTTCCTGCATCGGGATCAGCACCGAGCCCTCGATCCGGGCCGTTGCATGCTCGTCGGCGGTGCGGCAGTCCAGCAGCAGTGGACATTCCTGCGGCTGGGGACGATCCGCCGGCGGTTTTCGGTGCAGTCGCGCCGCCGCGTCGCCGACCGAGATCTCGATTGTGGGAGGCGTTTCCATGAACGTATCGCACCAGAAAAGAAGGCGGCCGGCAACTCGCGTTGCCGGCCGCCCCTGAATCAGACCATCTCGATCATGTCGATCGGCAGGTGATCAGCCCGGAATCAGTATTCCGGAACCGGCTCGCCGCTCTTCGATGTGTTGAGCGCACTGTAGGTGTTCACCGCGATGTCCGACGAGATGAACTCGGTGTGACCGTCGGCGAACAGGTGCGCAATCAATTTGCCGGCGTGATCACTTGACGGGCCCCAAGTGAGCGACAGAGTCGACGTGTTGGGGAACGTGAGGGTTTGAGCCGTCGGCGGATTGTTGGTGTTATAAGTTCCAGACATCAGGGCCAGCAGCGTGTTGGTCGTCGAGCTCCAGGTGCCGCTCGAGAGCGTTCCGCAGTTGATGCTCGGCATGTGCATCAGTTCGGCATCGATCCAGCGGCATGGATAGCCGGTCGATGTGCTGGGATTGATCCGGCTCTCCGACACCATGACAGTCTTGGAGGTTCCGTCGGCGAAGTCACGGAAGCCAAATCGCTGGGTCAGCGACAAGCCTCCGAGGCCCGAACCCGTGCCGCTCGACGTCGGAATGTAACCGCTGTTGTTGATGCCGGCATTCGCACGGTAATTAGACAGACCGTCCATCGAGCCCGACACCGTCGAGACACCGGCAAAGCTCGGGCAGAGGGTGAAGTTGAGCTTCGTGGCAGCGGGACTGTTGGCCTGGCCACGGATGGTTTGTCCGGCCGTGTTCAACGCGGGGATCGTGCTCGAAGTCACGCTCGAACCGTCCCAGTACGGCTTCGACGTCGACGTCGAGCCGGTGATCAGGCGGAGGAGGTTGGTCTCTTCCATGCCGCCGAGGCACTGGGCGAGCCAACTGTAGCCCGACAAACTGGTTGACGTTCCGCCAGTCGAAAGGTTCGGGAAGAAGTTGTCGCCACCGCGGGCGTTGGCATCGGCATAGGTATGCAGGCCGAGACCCATCTGCTTCATGTTGTTGTTGCAACTGATACGTCGGGCAGACTCACGGGCGGCCTGGACGGCGGGCAGCAGTAGACCAACCAGGACGCCGATGATGGCGATCACCACCAGCAGCTCGACGAGGGTGAAACCCCGCCGCTTCAAGTTGAGTGTTGAGAGCGTCATAAAACACCTTTCGCCCTTGCGGGACGTTCCATGGGAAATGAGAAAAATAAATCTATCGGAAACGAACCGAGGCCCTTTGGCCCCCCGAATAACCGAGCACCTGAAGAACCCATCGACATAAACACGGGAAGCGATCGAAAGACGATGTATGATCCCCGGGCTTGCTGCCGATCGGCCACACCTCCAATGTGCCCCTCACAATCGGAATACTATCGGCAGGAAACCCCGTCCGTCAATCGGTTCAAGCCCATGGCCGCGAAAGTGTCTGATCCGGAACGGTCGCGACAGTTTGCTGTCGAGATCGTCAGCCGGCTGCGAGGGGCCGGTTTTTCGGCTTTTTGGGCGGGTGGCTGCGTTCGCGACGAGCTTTTGGGACGAATTCCCGTCGATTACGACGTGGCCACGTCGGCCCGGCCCGATCAGGTCCGCGAGGTTTTCGGCCGTCGCAAGACACTTAGCATCGGCGCGGCATTCGGCGTGATCACGGTGCTGGGGCCCCCCGACGCCGGCCAGGTCGAGGTGGCGACGTTCCGGACCGACGCGGCCTACACCGACGGACGGCATCCCGCGGGGGTCATATTTTCTTCCCCAGAGGAAGATGCAAAGCGGCGAGACTTCACGATCAACGGCCTGTTTTTCGACCCGCTGACGGGTGCCGTGCACGACTACGTAGGCGGCAGGGAAGACCTGACAGCGGGCGTCGTCCGGGCGATCGGGGTGCCGGCCCAGCGATTCGGTGAGGACCACCTGCGAATGCTCCGGGCGGTACGGTTTGCCGCCGGATTCGGGTTTTCGCTCGACGGCGAGACCACCGCGGCCGTCACGAAAATGGCCCACCTCGTTGCAACCGTCAGTCCGGAGCGGATCGCCGCCGAACTCCGCGGCATGCTTTCCCGGCCTGGCCGTCGCCGGGCGTTGATGCTGCTGGCAGAGACGGGCCTCGCTCGGCAGGTGTTGTCGGAGGTGGCTCCGGCCTACGGAAACGCTGCCGGAAGTGCGGCTCGGCAGCAGGATTGGGATCAGGCCGCCGCCGTGATCGACGCCCTCGACGAGCCCGACCTCGCCATCGGCCTGGCTGCCCTCTTCGATCGGGCGGGCGCGGCTGCTTGCCGGCAGGCTGCGGCGAGACTTCGGCTCTCAAACACGGAGGCCAGGCGGGCCTCGTGGCTGCTCGGAGCGGTGGCGGCGATCGGCACGGCCGCCGATGCGGCGGCACTGCGGGCACGGCCTTGGTCGCAGGTCCAGCCCTGGCTCGCGCATCCAGACGCCCGTCTGCTCGCCGATCTGCTCCGGGCGCGGGCTGCCGCCGGCTGCGGCCCGGCCGACCTGGCGGCATGGGTCGGCGAGCAGGTCGCTCGGCCCGAGGCTGACCTCGATCCAGCGCCGCTGCTGAGCGGGGCCGAGATGCTCGCGCTCGGCCTGCCGGCGGGGCCCGCCATGGGCCGAATCCTGGCGGGGTTGCGGCAGCGGCAACTCGACGACCAGATCACCAGCCGCGAGGCCGCGGTCGAATGGGTCCGCGGCCAACAGAGCGAGCCGTAGGAGCCAGGCTAGCGCGGCGGCTCGGAGGGATTGGGCAGGTCGTCCAGCGACTCCAGTTTGAAGACATCGAGGAAGCGGCGGGTCGTGCGGTAGCAGGGCTCGCTCCCTGCGGTCTTGTCCTGGGGCTGTTCGAGCTGCAGCAGGCCGCGGCGGACGAGTGTTCGCAGCACGCTCGGCGAGGCATCGCAGCCGAGTTCGACGAGCCTGTCCCGCGAGACAGGCTGGTTCCAGGCGATCGCCGCCAGGGCATCGAGCGATTCCGGATCGAGCCGGACGAGCCGGGCCCGGGTTTCGAGGACGGCGCCGAATGAGGCGAACTCAGGCCGCAGCCGCATCACCCAGCCGGAATCCTTGGCGGCGATCTCGTAGGGGCAGTTGTCAGCGATGGAGCGGCGCCTGAGCTCCTCGACGATCTCGTCGACCTCCTGTGGCCGGACGCCTCGCATCAGGCCGGCGATCCGACGACTGCTGAGCGGCTCTCCCCCCGGCATCCCGACGAAAAGGATCGCCTCGACGATCGTGGTCGGGCTCACGCGGGAGGCGGCGTCGCCGTCGGCCGCCACGGCATCGTCGAGATCGGGCGAGGCATCGACCTGCACGAGGGCGTCCCCCGGCGGCGTCTGGCCGGCGGCGTAGGGATCGCCCGTTCCCATCATCGCCGCAAAGGCCTGGGCGAGCCGGTCGATCGAGAGGCCGCCATCGGCGGGCGGGGCATGAAAGCCGGCGGCGGGCTGGGAGGTTTTTTTGGGGGCCATGATCGGGTGGGGCGGGGCAGGAGGTTCCAGCATCATGACAGGCTGAAGCCTATCCCACATCGGACAGGATAGCCGTTCAACGCTTTCGCGGTGATCGCGCGAGCCGTCGGCCGTCCTTCGTGGCGGGCACGCTCTTGAGCGGTTCTGGTGCGCCGTCGAGCGCGTCTCCAGTGCGGATCGATGCCAGCCGCTCCTTGATCCGGGTTGCATACTGCTCGGAGAGTTCGAGGCCGAGAAACGAGCGGCCGAGTTTCTTGGCGACGGCGAGCGTCGTGCCGCTGCCGCCGAAGGGGTCGAGCACGAGGTCGCCCGGTTGGCTGCAGGCGCGGATGATCCGGCCGAGCAGCTGCTCCGGCATCTGGCAGCCATGCCAGCCCGACCGCTCCTTGAACGTGCCGCAGACCCGGGGGAAGTACCAGGTATCCTCCTCCGCGGAAAAGCCCTCCGGCAGATCCTGCGGCCTGAGGATCCAGGTGTCGTCGGGGAGCCGTCCCGCGGGATTGGCCCGCTTGTCGCCGTAGACGAGTTCGCGGGCGCTCGGCACTCGGATCTGATCGATGTTGAAGGTGAACGCCGCCGGATCCTTCACGAAGTGGAAGAGATGGGCGTGGGAGCGGCTGAACTTCTGCCGGCAGTTGACGCCAAAGGTGTAGTACCAGACCACCCACGAGCGGCAGGTGAGGCCGAGTTCACGGGTCGCGAGGACCTTCAATTCGGCGGCATATTCATCGCCGATCGCCAGCCAGAAGGTGCCGTCGTCACGGAGCACGCGAACGATCTCGGCCATCCAGCGGCCCGACCAGGCGAGGTAGTCATCGGTCGTGCGGCGGTCTTCGTAGGCGTCGTAGTCGTAGCCGATGTTGAACGGCGGGTCGGCGAAGGCCAGGTGCACCGTGCCGGACGGGACGTGGGAGAAGAGGTCGAGACAGTCGCCCTGATGGACGCGGTCGAGGACGAGCGGCAGGGGGAGTTCGTCGCTGGGCATTCCCGGGTTTTACCCGAGAGCGAGCGACAGCGCCACCCTGCAGGCCGCCTCGAAGGCCTCGAGGTCGAGCCGTTCCTGGGTCGTATGGATCTCCATCTGGCCGCAGCCGAGGGTCACCGTGGGGATGCCATTGGCGGCCATCCAGTTGGCGTCGAGGCCGCCGTTTGAGATCTCCAGCCGGGGGGTGAGGCCGACGGCCAGCACCGCTTCCCGGGCGGCGACGACGCAGGGTTCGTCTTCGTCGAGCCGGAAGGCCTCGTAGTCGAGCCGGCCCTCGATCGTGACCCTGCCCGTCTTGCCATCGGCGCTCCTGATCCGTTTGGCGGCCTCCTGGAAGGCCGTCTCGATCGCCTTGACGATTCGGTTGCGGAAGGCGGCGTCGTGCCCCCGGGCCTCGGCCTTGAGCGCCGCCGCGTCGGCCACGACGTTGGTCGCCGAACCGGCATTGATCACGCCGACGTTGCTCGTGCCCCGCTTGCCGTCCTTGGTGACGAGACCGTGCCAGCCATTCTCGACCAGCGACGCGACCGCCAGCGACGCGATCGCGACCGCCGACACGCCCTTCTCGGGGGCGACCCCCGCATGGCTTGGCACGCCCTTGATGCGGATGTCGAGCCGATGCCCGCCGGTGGCACCGATGGTCACCTTCTCGACCGCGCCGCCGTCGAAGTTGAAGGCCAGTCGGGGCCGGCCCAGGTCGGCGGCCTTCACGAACCGGGCGCCGTAGAGCCCGACCTCCTCCTGGATCGCGAACAGAAACGTCAGCGGCGGATGGGGCAGGCCCTTCCGCAGGATCTCGAGCCCGGTCGAGAGCACCACGGCGCAGCCCGCCCGGTCGTCGGCCCCGAGTCCCGTCGCAGGATCTCCGCTCTTCACGAACCTTCCGGCGACGACCGGCCTGGCGCCGAGGCAGACAGGCACCGTGTCCATGTGGGCCATCAGCAATCGCCGCGGGCCGGGAACGGTGCCGGGAAGCCTGACGATCAGGTTGCCGACGTTGCCCTTGAGCGGCGTGCGGGTGTGGGCCGAGTCAAACGAGATGGCATCGGCCGGACAGCCCGCCTCCCGCAGCCAATGCACGATCCGCTCGGCGATCCGTTTTTCATCCCCCGAGACGCCCGGGATTGCCAGCAGGTCGAGCACGACCCGCCGGGCGGCGGCGAGGTCGGGCTCTGGCGACGCCGATCCGGCCGGCTTCGGGTTTTGGTGCACGCCGCCGGCCGCAGACCTTAGACTCCGACGCCCGGTCGTGCCGGAATTGACCGCTCCTCCGGAACCGGCCCGCGGCCGCTTTTTGCCCGCGGGTTTCAACGACACCGCTTTCGGAGACCGTGCCATGCGCATCTTTCTGGCGGGGATCATGCAGGGGTCGCACGTGGCGGCGCTCGTGCACGATCAGACCTATCGAAACACCCTTCGCGACCTGGTGCAGTCGCACTGGCCGGAGGCGGAAGTCTATGACCCGTTCGCCAATCATGCCACGTCCGTCGGCTACGACATGCGTCGGGCCCGCGAGGTGTTCATGGGACACATCGAGATCTGCCGCGAATTCGACCTGATCGTGGCCTACGTGCCCGAGGCGTCGATGGGAACCGCGATCGAGGTCTGGGAGGCCCATCGCCACGGCCGGCGGGTGGTGACGATCACTCCGCTGACCCACAACTGGGTCGTGCAGATCACGAGCGATGCCGTCTACCGCGATGCCGACGAATTCGCGCATGGGCTGCGGTCGGGCGCGATCGACCGGCTGCTCGAGCCCCGGCCGTAGCCCTCACCCCTGCCGCCGTCCCAAAGCCCGTTCGCAGAGGCTGCGGATGCGGCCGACGATGCTGGCATCGGTGCCTGGATCTGGATCCGGATCCGGATCGGAGAGTGGCCAGATCTCGATGGCGGAGAGCGACTGCTCGCCATCATCGAGCCATTCGGCGGCGAGTCTGGCGGCGGTGCCGGCATCCTCGGCGGCCAGCGCCTCGGCCGAGCCGATCGCGGCGGCCACGCTGTCGCGGACGGCCTCGGAGCCCGTCGCCGCCGCAAGATCAGCGGCCGCGACATGGACGGCCACCGGTACCCCCGTCTCGATCGCAAGGTCTGCCAGAATGCCGGCGTGGAGCACGAGGATCACCTCGGGATCGAACCCGTCGACCGCCTCGGCGATCGACTGTCGGGCCGTCTCCCGGAGGAGTCCGAGCAGCCGGGGGGAGATGGCGGATGCAGCGGTGAGGAAGGCGGCCGCCGAGCCGTCGCGAACCGCCTTCAGCAGAACGTTGTTCGCCGCGGCGATGTCGAGCAGGTGGATGCCGTGCAGGCCGGGTGTCTGGCCGAGCAGGTTCGACACCGAGGCCGGTCCGCAGACGAGCGCGTCGATGCCCTCGGACGCGAGCCGGGAACGGAGCGGGTGCACCCGGGTTGTGGGAGGGTCGCAGGAGCCGTGGTCGATGAGCAGCAGTCGCATGGGCGGCAGGCCACCACGATCGTCCGTCGTCAGAGCCAGCCGCACCAGCGGCACCCGGCCAGCACGACGGCCATCCAGGCCGCCGCCGCCCAATCGTCAGCCATGATACCGAGGCCGGCGGGCAGTCGCTCGAGCTGGCGGCAGGGGAACGGCTTGGCGATGTCGAAGACGCGGTGGAGGAGGAAGGCCAGCGTCGCGAAGGCGGCGATCCGGGCCGCCGGGCCCGGCGGGAAGGGCACGGCGAGCAGCCCGAGCGGCAGGCTGGCCATCTCGTCGTAGACGATCGCACCGGGGTCTTTTCCCCGGCCGAGGTGGCAGGCCGCCGCCCCGCAGATCGGGATGCCGACGAGATTGATCGCCGCCACGAGCCCCACCTCGATCGCCCAGGGCAGTCGCAGCCAGTGGATCCCGAGGGCCACTGCCAGCCCGGCTGCGGCCCCGAAGGTGCCCGGCCCGAAGGGTGCCCGGCCGAGCCAGCCGCAGGTGGCGAGGATCACCGATGGCGCGAGCCAGGGGGCGGACGGCGGTCGTGTGGCGGTGGGACAATGCATGGCCGACGTATGGTATGACAATATCCATGGAATCTCCCACAGAACAGCCTGAACAGTCGGGCATCGGCCGGCTGGAACTCGTCGAGTTTCCGCACCCCGCACTCCTCAGGCGGACGCGTCCGCTCGTGCACATCGACGAGGGCGTCTGCGATGCCGTCGAGCAGATGTTTGAGATCATGTACGAGGCCGGCGGCATCGGTCTGGCGGCCAACCAGGTCGGGCTCCCCTACCGTCTGTTCGTGGTGAACCTCGAGGCCCGGCCCGAAGCGGGCGAGGAACTCGTGTTCATCAATCCCAGCCTCAGCCGTCCACGGGGCACGGCCGTGCAGGAGGAGGGCTGCCTCAGCCTGCCGGGATTGCGGATGGACGTGCGGCGTCCCGAGAAGGTGGTGCTCGACGCCTGGTCGCTCGACGGCGAAGCGATCCACCTCGACCTCGACGGGATGCTTGCCCGGGTGGTGCAGCATGAATTCGATCACCTCGAAGGAAAACTCTTCACCGATCGGCTGCCGGAGGCGGCAGCCCTCGAGGTGCGACGGTCGCTCGACACGTTCCGCGAGGTGTTCCTCGGCCGCCAGTCCCGGGGCGAGGTTCCGGGCGACGACGTGCTCGCCGCCCGGCTCGACAGGCTCGAAGGGGAGCGGTGCACCGGCGCCTGACGGGCATGGCCGTGGCCTCCACGCTTCGTCTGGTGGTGATGGGCACCGGCCCGTTCGCCGTGCCGATGTTCCGGGCACTGCTCCGATCGCGGCATGCGGTCGCGGCCCTCGTCACCCGGCCGAGCCATGCCGCACCGGGCCGGCGGCCACCGCCGAATCCGATGCGGGAGGTGGCCGAGGCAGCCGGAATTCCCGTCCTCGATCCGGAGAGGGTGAACGACGAGGATTCGGTCGCAGCCATCGAGCGGCTCGGAGCGGACCTGTTCATCGTCTGCGACTACGGCCAGATCCTCTCATCGCGGCTGCTGGCGGCGACGCCGCTCGGGGGGATCAATCTGCACGGATCGCTTCTGCCACGGCACCGCGGCGCGGCGCCCGTGCAGTGGGCGATCCTCGAAGGGGATCCGATCAGCGGCGTCAGCGTGATCCACATGACGCCGGCCCTCGATGCCGGCGCCGTGATCGTGGCCCGGGCGGCGCCCGTCTATCCGGGCGACACGGCGGTCGACCTCGAACGCCTGCTCTCCGAACTCGGGGTCGATGCCACGCTCGAGGCGATCGACCGGCTACAGGCGTCGGCCTCGCTGGCGGCGGACGGCGAACGGCCGACGGTCGGCATCCCGCAGGATGCCTCGAAGGCGACCCGGGCTCCCCGCCTGAAAAAGGCCGACGGGGTCGTCGACTGGTCACTGCCGGCCGTGCGGATCGAGCGGATGCGGCGGGCCCTCGAGCCCTGGCCGAGGATCACGGCGTTTCTGCATCGCGAGGGGCAGCCGCCGATGCGGCTCGTGGTCGAGGATCTGACGCTGGTTCCTGAGCCGCCGCCGGGCGGCCCCGTATCGGGCCCCGCTTCTGCTCCGGGAGAAATTCTCGCCGCCGATGCCGGGGGCATTGTCGTGGCCTGCGGCGCAGGGACGGCCCTCGCGATTCGTCGGCTCGTCCCCGAGGGCCGCCGCAGCATGTCGGCGGCGGAATTTCTTCGCGGCCATCCGATCCTTCCGGGGATGCGGTTTACGCTACCATCTCAGGGATGACGAGAGGTCCGGAGGAGATGACCACAGGCATGAAGACGGGCACGACGAACCCCGGCCCCGTGGCCGCGCCGCGGCGGCTCTGGATCGAGACCGTCGGCTGCCAGATGAACGTGCTCGACAGCGAGCTCGTCGTGGCGGCCCTGCGGCGGCAGGGCTGGGAGATGGCCCGGACCCAGGCCGATGCCGATGCCGTCTTCTACAACACCTGCAGCGTCCGCCAGCATGCCGAGGACAAGATCTACTCGGCGCTCGGACGGGTCCGGCAGGAGAAGGAACGGCGGCCCGGGCTGATCGTCGGCGTGCTTGGATGCATGGCCCAGAAGGACCAGGTCCTCGTGCGGACCCGGGCACCGTGGGTCGATCTCGTCGTGGGTCCCGGGCAGCTGCATCAGGTGCCCCGGCTCGTCGACGGCATCCTCGCCGGCAGCGGCCCCCAGATCGAGGTCAGCCTCGATCGCAAGGCCGGCAGCCGGGAGGCGATCGCCCGCAGCTTCGAGAGCTACGATCCCGATCGCGATCCGTCCATGCGGCCGACGCCGTTTCAGGCATTCGTGCGGACCCAGACCGGCTGCGACAAGTTCTGCGCGTTCTGCGTCGTGCCGCGGGTGCGGGGGCCGGAGCAGGCCCGGCCTCCGGAGGCGATCCTGGCCGAGACGCGGAAACTCGTGGCCGAGGGCTGCCGCGAGGTGACGCTGATCGGCCAGACCGTCAACAGCTATCGCTGGTCGGACGGAGGCCGGACGACCCGGCTCTCCGACCTGCTCGGCCGACTCGACGCCATCGACGGCCTCGACAGGATCAAGTTCGTCACCAACTATCCTCGGGACATGACCCCCGACCTGATCGCGGCGGTCCGCGACCTGCCCAAGGTGAGCCACTACCTCCACGTGCCCGCGCAGCACGGCAGCGACGACGTGCTCCTGCGGATGCGACGCGGCTACTCGATCGGCGAATACATGGAGATGCTCGGCCGGATCAGGGCGGAACTGCCCCACGCCGCCGTGACCAGCGACTTCATCGTCGGCTTCTGCGGCGAGACCGACGCCGAGTTTCAGATGACGCTCGACCTGGTCCGGACGGCGGGCTTCAAGAACAGCTTCATCTTCAAGTACAGCCCGCGGCCCGGAACCAAGGCCCACGAGCGGCTCCCCGACGACGTGCCCGAAGAGGTCAAGAAGGAACGCAACCAGGCCCTGCTCGAGGCCCAGACGCAGGTCAGCCTCGCCGGCAACGTGCCCTTCGTCGGCACCCGTCAGCAGGTGCTGGTCGAGGGACTCTCGACGCGGGATGAAAAGCGGGCGGTCGATCCGGGACCGGACGGCACGGCCCAACTCAGCGGCCGGACGATCTGCGACAGGATCGTCGTCTTCGACGCCCCGCTGCGGCTCGTCGGTCGGCTCGTTGACATCGACATCACCGCAGCGGCCGCCTGGTCGCTTCTGGGCACGGTCGCGGACGGACTCGCCGATGCGATTCCGCTGGAGCAACTCTCCGGCGGACAGGGCGGCTGCGACACGTCCTCCGGTCCGCTCTACGGGATCGCCCCGCCGCGGTCGCAGACGGCAACGGGGGGCTGACGTGGCCGCACCGCCCGGCGTCCCTTCGATCGAGGGCCTGACGAGGCTGCTCGATGATCCGTCGGCTGCCGCCGCCTGGGGGACTGCCGCCGGGATCTCCGACCCCGATCTCGCCTCCCGCTCGTTGCGGACGCTTGCCGAAGCCGGGCTGACCTTCGACCTCCTCGGCTCCCTCGCGGCATCCCTCGGCAGACTGCTCCCCGAGGTGAGTGATCCCGATCGGGTGCTCGTGGCACTCGAGCGGTTTCTGGGGCGGGTCCGCAGCCCGCTCTCGACCGCCGCGCTCTTCGACCGGGATCCGCGGTCGCTCGAGACCCTGTTGCGGATCTTCTCGGCCAGTCCGCATCTGGCGGAACTCGTGATTGCCGACCCCGAGTCGTGGGAGGAGATCCGGGTCGGTCAGGGCCGGCCCGAGAAGAAGGAGTCGCTGGCGGCCGCCCTGAGGTCGGAACTCGCGGTCGCGGGCGACGCCGCGGCCGTGATGCGGACGCTGCGGCGTTTCAAGCGGCGGGAACTGCTGCGGATCGCCTACGGCGACATCGTCGTCGGCCAGCGGCTGGAACTGGTCGTGGCCCAGATCTCGCACCTCGCCGACGTGATCGTTGCCGAGACGATCCGGGTCGCGATCGGCCGGCTGGAGGAGCAGCGGGGCATTCCCAGGGATGAACACGGCCAGCGGGCGACGCTCGCGGCGATCGCCCTCGGCAAACTCGGCGGTGCCGAACTGAACTATTCGAGCGACATCGATCTGGTCTTCGTCTCGTCGGCCGAAGGCAGGGTGACCGGACCGAAGCCCTGCACGAATCAGGAGTTTTTCGAGCGTGCGGTGCAGGAGGTGCTCCGGCTGATCGGGGAGCCGACCGAACTCGGGATCGCCTACCGGGTCGATCTGCGGCTGCGGCCGCACGGAGGCACCGGCCCTGCGGCGATGACGATCGACGGGCTGCTTCAGTTCTACGACCGCGAGGGACGCACCTGGGAACGCCAGGCATGGGTGAAGGCCCGGTGCGTGGGGGGCGACGAGACCCTCGGCGGCCGGGTGCTGGCGGGAATGGAGCCCTGGGTCTATCAGCGCTGGCTGACGCGGGCGGAGATCGGCGGCATCACGTCGCTCAAGCGGCAGATCGAGCAGCGGGCCATCCGGGCAGGCACCGATGCCAGCGACGTGAAGCACGGCCTCGGCGGGATCCGCGACATCGAGTTCACGATCCAGTTCCTGCAGCTCCTCGGCGGCGGCGATACGCCCGCGGTGCGAACCCCGACGACCCTCGACGCCATCCGCCGACTGGCGGAGGCGGGGGCGCTGACCGACAAGGAACGGGAGATCCTCGAGCGGAACTACACGCTGCTGCGAACCGTCGAGCACCGGCTGCAGATCCTCTACGACCGGCAAACGCACCTGCTGCCTGAGGCCGAGGAGGCGTTTTCCGGGCTCGCCGTCCGGATGGGATATGGCCGGGGTCAGGCCGCGGCCGCGAGGCTACGAACTGAACTCACGGAGGCGACCACGCTCAACCGCAGGATCCTCGACCATCTGCTCCACGATGCCTTTCCCGACGACGTGGCACCCGAGCCCGAGATGGACCTCGTGCTCGACCCCGAGCCGGCGGAGGCATTCGTCTCCGGAATTTTTTCGACCCACCATTTCCGCGATCCTGACCGGGCCTACCAGACCTTCACGTCGCTCGCCGAGGAGCGGGTGCGGTTTCTCTCGACCCGCCGCTGCCGGCACTTCCTCGCGGCGATCGCTCCGCGGCTGCTGGCGGCGATCGGCCGCACTCCCGATCCCGACGCCACGCTTTCGAGCCTCGCGGCGGTCAGCGACTCGCTCGGCGGCAAGGGGGTGCTCTGGGAACTGTTGAGCGACAGCCCCGCGGCCCTCGATCTGACGGTGCGGATGTGCGCCTCGAGCCCGTTTCTCGCCAGCCTGTTGGTGGCGAATCCGGGCATGATCGACGAGCTTCTCGACAGTCTCGTCGTCCAGCGGCTGCCGGGATTCGAGGCCCTCGAGGCGACGCTCGAGGAGGTCTGCCGGAACGCGGCCGACATCAGCCCGATGCTCCACGCCTTCAAGGCCTCGCAGCAGCTGCGGGTCGGCATCCGCGACATGCTCGGCCTGCTCGACGTCGATACGACCACCGCCGCGCTCACGACGATCGCAGAGGTGATCCTGCGGCGGGTGCTCGCCGCCGAGGAGGCGATCCTGGTGGAGCGGTACGGCGAGCCGATGGCGGCAGGTGAGAGGGCCGGGGCGATGGTGCTCGCCATGGGCAAGTTCGGCGGCCGCGAGATGAACTATGCGAGCGATCTCGACGTCGTGTTTCTCTACGATCACGAAGGCACGACCAGGCCGTCACGCCGCAGCCGCCGCTCCGCCGAGACCACCACCAACGGCCACTTCTTCGGCGACCTCGCCCGTCGTGTGATGAAGGCCTTCAATGCCTCATCGTCGCAGGGCCGGCTCTACGAGATCGATTCCCGGCTCCGGCCGAGCGGCAGCAGCGGTCCCGCCGCGATTCCGCTGGCCGAACTGGAACGCTACTTCGCGGCCGACGGCCCGGCTGCGGTCTGGGAACGGCAGGCGCTGGTCAAGGTTCGCCCGGTTGCCGGTCCGCCGGCGGCCTCCGCTGCGGCGATCGAGATCGTGCACCGGGCTGCCTACGGGCGGCCGTGGACGGCGGACGAGGTGGAATCGATCCGGGGGATGCGGCTGCGGATGGAGGAGGGGGCGAAGCCGGCCAACCTCAAACGCGGCCCGGGCGGGATCGTCGACATCGAGTTCATCGCCCAGATGCTGCAGGTCGTCCATGGCGGCGGCGATGCCTCGTTGCGGACGCCGGAGACCAGGGGGGCGCTCGCGGCCCTGCAGCGGGCCGGCCGGCTCGACCGGGAGGAGTTCCTGTTTCTCGACTCCGCCTATCGGACGCTGCGGCGGATCGAGTGCAGGCTGCGACTGGTCGATGCGGCCGCCCGTCACGACTTCCCGGCGGGGGTCGAGGAACGCCGCAGGCTGGCCCACCTGATGGTGCACGACGATCCCGACGGTCTGGCGGCCGAGGTGGCGGCCGTCACGGCCCGAACCCGGCTGACGTTCGAGGCGATCTTCGACCGGACGGTGGCTGCGATGTCGGGCTCCTGATCGATCGAACGACCGATGCTCACTCGGCCGGCCGCACCCGGCGGCGGGCGTTCCAGAATTCCCAGACGAACGGCAGCACCGACACGAGCACGATGCCGACGACCACCAGTTCGAAGTTCTTCTTGACGATCGGCATGTTGCCGAAGAAGTATCCAGCCAGCGTGCAGATCGCGACCCAGAGGCCGCCGCCGACGACGTTGTAGAAGAAAAACTGCGGATAGTTCATCCGCCCCACGCCCGCCACGAATGGGGCGAAGGTGCGGACGATCGGCACGAACCGGGCCAGCACGATCGTCCGTCCGCCGTGCCGCTCATAGAACTCCTGCGTTCGGACGAGATGCTCGTGCTTGAGGAACCAGGTGTTCATGCGAAAGGCCCGCGGCCCGATCCAGCGGCCGATCGCGTAATTGATCGTGTCGCCGAGCACGGCCGCCACGAACAGGAGTCCGAGCAGGGCGATGATGTTGAGCGAATCGGGATGCAGGGCGGCCATCGCGCCGGCAGCGAAGAGCAGCGAGTCGCCGGGCAGGAAAGGCGTGACGACCAGGCCGGTCTCGCAGAGGATGATCGCGAACAGGAGCGCATAGGTCCACGGCCCCCAGGCCTCCATGATCAGGGCGAGATGCTCGTCGAGATGAAGGAAGACGTCGATGATCGACTTGAGCGCGTCCATGAAGCTGGGCGTCCTCGGCGGCGGCGTGGGGGCGGGAACCTGAATCGGGCTGCCATCATACGCTGGGACAAATGCGGTCGCTGAAACCGCTGCCGAGACCCCGATCCAGCAGACGGCTACCGGCCGGCGGCCCGCCCGGGAACCACCGCGAGGGCTGCCGCGACCGGAATCGCGAGGGCCGCCAGGAGCACCCACTGCATGGCATCGGCCCGCGCCCCGACCGCGCCTGCCAGGCTCCACGCAAAGGCGACAGCGAGGTTGCCCGCCGCGGCCGCCGGAAGAAACTTGGCCAGCGGCATCGCCGTCGACCCGGCCAGAATTGCGGCGGCCTCGGCGACGAGGGGCAGTGGTCGGGAGACGACGACCAGCAGCGGCCCGAGCAGTTCTCGCTGCCGCTCGAGCGCCAGCCGTTCCTCAGCCGCGAGGCCGGCGAGCGAACGCCCGCCCGCGACCCGTCCGAGCCACCAGCCCGCAGCTGCGCCGGCGGTCATTCCAAGCCAGCCGCAGAGGGTACCCGTGAGCAGGCCCAGTTCGGCCCCGCCCAGCGTGGCGACGACGCTCGACGGCACCGGGAGCAGAAAATCGATCGCCAGGATGCCGATCTCCGCGGTCGCCAGCCAGAAGGCCGTCGGCCTCGGGTCGAGCCAGTCGGCGACGAGGTGATCGAGACGGGTGCCGAACACCAGGAAGGGAACGAGCGGAACCGCGATCGCAGCCAGCGTCAGGAGGGCGAGGAGGCGAGTCGCGGTGCGCATGGTGCAGGTTGCGGATTCGAGCGCGGGTTTCACGCCCAGATGAACGGCCAGTGAAAGAATAGCCAGCTCGCGGGCGGAATGCGTCGGCGACAGCCACCACCAGACTGCCAGCAAAACCGCCCAGGTCGGGAGGAGCTGCGGCAGTCAGAAAGCGGACCGGTCGCGGCCGGTCGGGAAACTGTCCGTGCGGCGGCAGTTACATCGACGCCGAGACCGCCTGCCCGATGATGTCGAGGCCGACGCTTTCGCTCCAGGCATCGATCAGGCACCGAAACAGCGGGCCGGGCCGGCCGGCCGCGATCTTTCGGCCGTTGAAGCGGGTCGCCGGCAGCAGGCAGTTTGGCGTGCTCGTGAGCAGGATTTCGTCGGCCGCTGCCAGGTCGTCGGCCGTGAGCGACTCTTCCCTGAATCCGATCCCGCGGGCTGCCGTCAGCTGCCGGAGGTAGCCCAGGCTCACGCCGGCAAGTGCATCGGAAGGCGGCGGAGCGAGGAGTTCTCCCTGGCGGACGATTGCAATATTGGCCGTGGAGGTTTCGCTGACCCGGCCGTCCTCGTGGCAGAGCACGGCCCTGCTGCCCGGTTCGGCCGCAGCCGCCTCGCGGTCGGCGAGGTGGTAGTGCATCCGGCTGCGGCACTTCAGCCCGAGCGGCCAGCTCGCGGCGGGCACCTGCCGCACCGAGACGCTGCGGAGGGCGACGCCGGTGGCGTAGGCTTCGGCCCAGATCGGAAAGGCGAGCGGAAAGGTGTGGATCGCGGTCCGCGGCCGGCCGGCCCGACCACCGTGCTGGGAAGGCTGATCGCCCGGCGTGGAGAAGATCACGACCCCGAGATCTCCCCCGACGGGGCCGAGCCTCTGGTTGTGGCCGGCGATCCGTTCGGCTGCCTCGAAGACCGCGGGCATTCCGAAGCCGGGATCGATGCCCGCGACGGAGAGCGATTCGCGAAACCGCCCGGCATGGGGTTCGGGCAGAAAAAGCCGGCCCGAAAACGTCCGCAGTTGCTCGGTGACGGTGGCGCCAAGGATGAACCCGGCGTCGCCCACTGGAAGCACCAGTGCCTCGCGGGGTATCAGGTCACCGTTGAGCCACGCGAGTTCGACCATCGAAGTGGAGGATAGGGGATTCGAACCCCTGACCTTCTGGCTGCCAGCCAGACGCTCTCCCAATTGAGCTAATCCCCCGGGTGTCGCCGGGATCCATGCCACTCGAAACGTGGGGTGGGGATCCCGGTCGGCCGTGGGCGATGGACGCACTGGAAACTATCGACCGCTTGCGGGAATGTCAACGCGAGGCGACTGTTGTGGAAGGAAATCCCACCCGATTCGGCCGCGATCATGCCCTCGCCAAACCCCTCACGACACGGTTCGGCCCCGGTTCACCGGCGGCAAAGCATGCCCCCGGAGCCGGTGCGTGCCGTGGTGACCGTGATCCTCGGACTCTACCTCGTCGGCCTCGCACTCTGTCTGGCGGGCAACTCGGGCAGCGGTGCCTCGGCGCTCGTGCGAACGGTGAAGTCGAGACTCTTCGCGCCCTGGATGGGCCCCGCCTGGCTCGATCTCGGCCACGACGTCCGGCTCACCCACGGGCAGCCCGACGATGCAGATCACAGGCTCGAACTACGGCCCTGGAACGAAGCGGCTCGCGGCCGGACAATCACCTATCCCTCGGCCGGAATGCATGGCGAACGGGCGGCCCGCTGGCGTCGGCTTGCCCTGGCGATCGCGGTCGGCGAGCAGGATCCCGACCGCGAGGGCCTGCTGCCGGCGGCCGTCGCCGTCGGGGGTTTCCGACCGGTCGGTGCCGAGGATCTGTCGCTGAGGGTGCTGAGAGAGATCTTGCCGGAGTCAGCGGACGTCGCCGACGGCGTCGCCAGGCGGCCGCGGTTCGAACAGGCCTATGCCGCCCGGGTTCGCCGGGTCGCGGGCGACATCCAACTGCTCAAGACCGAGGACCCCGCAGAACTGGCGCCGCTCGTCGACGAGGTGAAGCCATGACCGGCCCGTTCGGCGATACAGTCGCGGGCGGCGGACAGCCCGGCAGTCGGCGGCCCGAGGATTCGACGCGGCTGGAAAACTGGATCAGCGATGCCTGGACGCGATTCTGGTTCACGCCCGCCGACCCGCGGCCTTTGGCGCTGATCCGGATCGCGGCGGGATGCCTCGCCCTGGCACTCTGGTGGAGCTATGCGGCCGATCTGGAGACATGGTTTGGCGCAGACGGCATGCTGCCGTCCCGATCGCTCGGATCATGGCGATCGCCCTGGGGGGGATCGGTTTTCGATCTGGCCGCGACGCCCAGGATGCTCCGCGGCATCCACCTCGTCGGCGGCGTCGTGCTCCTGGCGCTGGCGGCGGGGCTGTTCACGCCGGTCGCGTCGCTGCTGGCGCCGCTCGTTTTCGCCTCGATCCTCCAGCGGGGGCCGATGCTGGCCGGGCCTGCCGACGATCTGGTTGTGTTGATCCTCTGGTGCCTGGCGATCGGACGCTGTGGCGATGCGTTTTCGCTCGACAGGCTGTTCTTCGCCCGGCATGCGAACCCATCGGCGGGCTCGTTTCGCAACCGGATCGCGGTCTCGTTGCTCCGTGTGCATGCCAGCCTGCTCACGATCGCGGCCCTGCTCGCCCAGCTCAAGGGGGATGTCTGGTGGGACGGGACGGCCGCCTGGTGGCTGGCGGCCCGCGGTGGCGATCGGACGATCGACCTGACAGGCCCGCTCGCCGCCTCGCTCTACGCCACCAACCTGCTGACGCACGCCGTCACGCTCTTCGAGGCGGCGTTTGCGATCGGCGTCTGGTGCGTGCCGCTGCGACGCCTGCTCGTGCCGGTCGCGGTCGTCGGCTGGCCGCTGGTCGGCCTGCTCGCCGGCGAGCCCTTCTGGGGGCTGGGGATGGCGATCCTCGCACTGGCATTTCGCGAGGCCGCCGACCGCACCGGGGGCGGTATACTCGGGTGATGTCCCGCCCCCGTCCCAATCCGTTCTATTTCGTCCTCGGACTCGTCGGCTTCCTGTTCACGATCACGGCTTCGAGCTACTGCCTGTTCGTGCTTCGCGGCGTCCGTCCGGCCCTGCAGGCCCAGGGGCCGCATCCCCTGGAACAGTTGATGGACAGGCATGGCACCGCGCTGCTCGCCGGGCAGTTGGCCGTGCTCGCCGTCGCCACGATCGGTGCCGTCGCCGTCGATCACTTCGAAGGGGAGCGGATGCGGCGGGAGCGGTCGGCAGCCGATGAACGGCGGAGCGACGGCGTCGGGGATGCGGGGCCGTGACCGCCTCAGTCGCCCGGCAGATGGCGGCCCTTCGCGACCAGATCCGGCGGCACGACCGGCTCTATTACGTCGATGCCCGGCCCGAGATCACGGACCTCGAGTACGACCGGCTGCTCGAAGATCTGAGGCGGCTCGAGGAGGCCCATCCCGATCTCGTCGCCCCCGACAGCCCGACCAGGCGGGTGGGCGATCAGCCGATTCCCGAACTCGAGCCGGTTCGGCACCGACGGCCGATGCTCTCGATCGACAACACCTACAGCCCCGAGGACCTCGTCGCCTGGGGGAGACGGATCGAGAAACTGCTGCGGGAGACCGCCGTCGATGCCGACGAGCCGATCGAGTGGATGCTCGAACTCAAGATCGACGGCGTGGCGGTGTCGTTGACCTACGATCGTGGGCTGCTCCTGCTCGGTGCCACCCGCGGCAATGGCACGGTCGGGGATGACATCACCCACAACGTCCGCACGATCCATGGAGTTCCGCTCCGGCTCGACCTCGACGAACCGCCGCAGCTGGTCGAGGTGCGCGGCGAGGTCTATATGACCAATTCCGATCTCGTCGGGCTCAACCAGGCCCAGACCGCCGAGGGACACGCGGCCTTCGCCAACACTCGCAACCTGGTCGCCGGCAGCATCCGCCTGCTCGACCCGCGGGAATGCGGCCGCCGGCCGCTGCGATTCTTCTGCCACGGAGTCGGCGACGCGACGGGCCTCGGGGCGGGCTCGCAGTCGGGCCTGCTCGCCTGGGCCCGGCAGGCCGGGCTTCCGGTCGCGCCCCGAACGCGGACCTTCGCCAGCCTCGATCGGCTCATCGAGCACGGCAATGAATTGATCGAGCAGCTGCACGACCTGAATTTCGAGGTCGACGGCTTCGTCGTGAAGGTCGATCGCTTCGATCAGCAGCAGCGGCTCGGGGCCACGTCGAAGAGCCCGCGCTGGGCGATCGCCTGGAAGTTCGAGAAGTTCGAGGCGACGACGACCCTGGCCGGGATTCGCGTGCAGGTTGGTCGTGGCGGCACCGTGACGCCGGTCGCCGACCTCGAGCCCGTGCAGCTGGCGGGCACGACGGTCAGCCGGGCGAGCCTCCACAATGCCGACGAGATCGCCCGCAAGGACATTCGCGTCGGCGACGTGCTCGTGGTCGAAAAGGCGGGCAAGGTGATCCCCCATGTCGTCCGGGTTGAAAAGCACCTGCGGGCGAAGTCGCTCGAGCCCTGGGTTCCCCCGACCCGCTGCCCCGAGTGCCAGACGGAGCTGGTCCGCGATCCCGAGGGCGTGTTCATCCGCTGCCCAAACGTCGACTGCCCGGCCCGGGTGCGGGAGCGGATCAAATTCTTCGCCTCTCGCGGGGCGATGGACATCGAGGGGCTCGGTGACAGGCTCGTCGAGCAGCTCGTCGCGACCGGACTCGTCCGCGACTACGCCGATCTCTACAGGCTCTCGATCGCCGACCTCGAGCCGCTCGAACGAATGGGGAAGAAGTCGGCCGCGAGCCTCGTGGAGCAGATCGAAGCCAGCCGGGAGCAGGGGCTGGCCCGCCTGCTCAACGGGCTTGGCATCCGCCACGTCGGCCCGCGGGTGGCCTCGTTGCTCGCGGCCCGCTTCGGCTCGATCGATCCGCTCTGCGAGGCCTCTGAGGAAGACCTCGCTGCGGTCGAGGAGATCGGGCCGGTGATCGCCGCGGAAGTGCATTCCTGGCTCGCCGGGCCGTATGGCAGGCGTGTGGTCGCAGGGCTGCGGCAGTGCGGCGTTCGGCTCGACCTGCCCGACGGCGAGCGGCCCGCAGCCGCAGGCCCGCTGGTCGGCAAGACGTTCGTCGTCACCGGCACCCTGACCGGCTTCTCCAGGCAGGAGGCCGAGGAGGCGATCCGCAGGGCCGGCGGCCGGGCCTCGTCGAGCGTCTCGAAGAAGACCGACTACCTCGTCGCCGGCAGTGAGGCCGGCAGCAAACTTGAAAAGGCCACGAAGCTCGGTGTGGTGGTGCTCGACGAGGCGGGCTTCCTGGCCATGCTCGGCCGCTGAGCAGTCTCGGGCAGCAACCTCGAACTTCGGGCTGCAACGCTCAGGCGGCAGCGGAGCGGGCGAGCAGACTGCCGGCAACGCGGATGACGCTGTCGACGTCGATCGCGTTCATCGCCACGGTGTCGACCTTTCTCTGCTCCCAGTCGGGGCGAAACTCCGCTGCCGGCTCGACCGCCCGGTGCTGCATCCCATAGGGGCCGTTGCGGGAGGCCGGCACGGGTCCGAAGATGCCGACACAGGGGGTTCCCACCGCCGCCGCGAGGTGCAGCGGTCCGGTGTCGCTCGAGATGAACAGCCGGGCGAGCCGGGCGAGTTCGCCCAGATCCTGCAGGCTCGTTCGCGGCGCGAGAATCGCGGAGCCGCCGGCCTCGGCGACGATCCGCTCGGCGGCGGCGCGTTCGGCATCTCCGCCCCAGACGACGACGGAACGTATGCCGTGGCTCCGGGCGAGTTCTCTTGCCACGAGGGCGAATCGCTCGGCCGGCCAGATCTTCGACTGCCAGCCGGCGCCTGGGTTGAGCATGGCGGGGGGCGAGGGCAGCTTCAGCGACTCGATCCACTGCTGCATTGCAGCCCTGCTGGCCGGCCAGCAGGGCATCTCGAACGAGGGGCAGATTTCCCGCACGCCCAGCGGCGAGAGCAGTTGGCAGTTGCGGTCGACGACATGGGCCGCCGTCGTCGCCACCGGGTGGGTCAGAAACAGCCAGGACCTCTCCCGCGACTCGGGGGGGGAGTGTCCGATCCGCATCCGCGCACCCGAGAGCCAGGTCGCGAAGCCGCTCTTGAAAAGCCCCTGCAGGTCGACGGCGACATCAGGCGCGAACCCGAGCAGCTGCCGACGAAGCCCGCGGACGACCGAGAACGACCTGAGCCAGCCCCTCGGGAGACGGAAGAGGTGATCGACGGCGGGGTGACCGGCCAGAACATCCCCCGCTCGGCCCTCGACCACCCAGCCGATCCGAACCTGCGGAAAGGCCCGCTTCAGGGCCACCGCGGCCGGCACGCCATGGAGCACGTCGCCGATGGCGGACAGCTTGATGATCACGATCGACGCGGGAGCCTTCATGCCCCGGATTTTTTCCCCCGACCGTCGCCGCGGCAAGGTCAGTTTCAGGGCCGACGTCCGTCTGCCCCCCAGGCCGGTCTCTGTCGGCTGCCGCAGCGGCCCGGTATACTTCCCGTCCTTCTGGCCGGTTTCCCACCATCTCCACATCACGTCCGGAGTCACGACCATGAGCCAGGCAGAGGACATCGTTTCGCGGCCACCAGCCAAGACCCCCGTCGTTGCCCCGCTGCTCGCCCCGCCGCGCCTCGACGAACTCTCGCCGCAAAACCTCTACGACAAGTGCATGGCACTGGCCCGCAACCTCTGGTGGAGTTGGCATCCCGAGGTCACGAACCTGTTTCGGGAACTCGACCCGATCCGCTGGCGGCAGCTCGACCACAACCCGATCGCCCTGCTGGCGGAGTTCACGCCGGAGCGTCTCGAGGCACGGGCCGCCGAACTGGTGCTCTACAGCCGGATCAACCAGGCCTATCGCCGGCTCAAGGAGTACATGGCGGCCGAGTCGACCTGGAGCGACGTCCACGCCGGCGTGCTCGGCTCGAAGCCGGTGGTCTATTTTTCCGCCGAGTTCGGCATTCACGAGTCGGTGCCGATCTATTCGGGTGGCCTCGGCGTGCTCTCGGGAGACCACATCAAGAGCGCCAGCGGCCTCGGCATCCCGCTGATCGCGGTCGGTCTCTTCTACGATCAGGGCTATTTCAAACAGCAGCTCGACGTCGACGGCTACCAGCACGAGGAGTATCTCCAGTCGCGGGTCGAGGTGCTGCCGATCGAGCCGGCCATCGGAGCCGACGGCAAGCCCGTGGTCGTGCAGGTCGACACCCGCTCCGGGCCGCTCTATGCAAAGGTCTGGAAGATGGCGGTCGGCCGGGTCAACCTCTTCCTGCTCGACTGCGATGTGGACGGCAACACGCCCGACGACCGGGAACTCACCAGCCGGCTCTACGGCGGCGACACCCGAACCCGGATCCGCCAGGAGATCGTTCTCGGCATCGGCGGCGTGCGGGCGATCCGGGCGATGGGAATCGTGCCCGGGGTCTATCACCTCAACGAAGGGCACTCCGTGTTCGCGACCCTCGAGGCGGTCCGCGGCCGGATGGATCGGGACGGCTACCCGTTCGACGACGCGGTTCGGAAGGTGGCCCGGCAGACCGTCTTCACCACCCACACACCGGTGCCCGCCGGTCATGATCGCTTCGACGGCAGCCTGATGGAGGAGCATCTCGGCCCGATGCGAGACGCCCTCGGCATCTCGCACGACCACCTGATGAGCCTCGGCAGGGTTGAACCCCACAACCAGGCGGAGCCCTTCTGCATGACCGTGCTCGGCCTGAAGATGTCGCGGCGGGCGAATGCCGTCAGTTCGCTGCACGGCCATGTGAGCCGCAAGATGTGGTCCTCGCTCTGGCCCTACAGGGTCGAGGAGGAGGTTCCGATCGGCCACATCACCAACGGCGTCCACGTGCCGAGCTGGCTCTCCTGGCAGATGCTCATGCTCTACGACCGCATCTTCCCTATGCACTGGTTCAAGCGAATGGGCGAGCCGGACGTCTGGCAGAAGATCCACGACGTCGATCCCGGCGAACTCTGGGAAACCCACTACGCCCTCAAGAACCTGCTGCTCCAGTTCGTGCGGCGCCGGCTCGCCCGGCAGTGCCGGCGGCGGGGCGAGTGCGACGAGGCCGTAGAGGCAGCCCGCACCGTGCTCGACCCGAACATCCTCACGATCGGCTTCGCGCGGCGGTTCGCCACCTACAAGCGGGCCGACCTGGTGCTCGGCGATCTGGACCGGCTTCTGGCGCTGATCAGCGACCGTGACCGCCCCATCCAGATCATCTTCGCGGGCAAGGCCCATCCGGCCGACGAACCCGGCAAGGCATTGATCCGCAAGATCGCCAACCTGCGTCACGACCCGCGCACGAGCGGCCGGCTCGTGTTCGTCGAAGACTACGACATCAACGTCTGTCGCCACCTGATCCAGGGCGTCGATGTCTGGCTCAACAATCCCCGACGGCCGCTCGAGGCCTCGGGCACCAGCGGCCAGAAGGTGGTCCTCAACGGCGGCCTCAATTGCTCGATTCTCGACGGCTGGTGGGCGGAGGCCTACGACGGCCGCAACGGATTCGCCATCGGCCGCGGCGAGACGCACGCCAACGACGAGATCACCGACCGGCGCGACTCGGACGCCCTCTACCATGTGCTGGAGCGGGAGGTGATCCCGCTGTTCTACGACCGCGACGCCGACGGCCTGCCCCGGGAGTGGATCAAGATGATGA
>Ga0209189_1000708_pt1 | contig 26812 bp, 19 predicted proteins | sample C_130820_EF_Meta_FD_187308 | JGI IMG/M metagenome (GOLD analysis project Ga0209189, IMG submission 187308) | Freshwater microbial communities from Lake Croche, Canada to study carbon cycling - C_130820_EF_MetaG (SPAdes) (version 3) | ecosystem: Environmental > Aquatic > Freshwater > Lake... | reverse complement strand
CGAGGCCCTTTCGATGTTACGCAGGGAAGAGATCCCCTTCCGTTTTCACTTTTTGGGCAAGGGCCCGGAGAGCGCTTATCTGAAGAGGGTTGCCGGGCGGTCGGGCCTTGGCGACAGGGTGAGGTTCCTCGACTTTCTCAAGGGGGAGGACTTCCTGGCGGAACTCAAGAGCGCCCATGTGTACATGCTTCCGAGTCTCAGGGAAGGGGTGCCCGTGACGCAGGTCGAGGCCATGGCGGCCGGTTGCGTTCCCCTGGTCGCCGCCTGCGGCGGCGCGGGACCGATGGCGGAGGCGGCCGGTGTAAGGCCGATCCGTGTGTCCAATTTCCGGAGGATGGCGGAGGAACTTGCCTCCCGTGCCATGGAATTGTGGAGGGATCCGGCCCTTTGGGAAAGGCAGTCCCGCGACTCCGCCGGGGCGATTGCGCGTCTCTACACCTCCGGGCACTACCGCAAGGAGGTTTCCGGCATGTATCTTCGCATCCGAAAACACAGGAAGTCCGTGACATGAACGGGCCCTGACGCGGTATCTGCTTCTTTTCATGTCGTTGTGTTCTCCTCGTTCTTGCCCAACAAAACCTCATTTTTCAACTGTCCCGTCCGAGGGGGGCAGCTCAATGGAGGCGATCAATGACCTGCTTTAACTTGCCAGACGTCTGGCCAGAGGCCGCCGATCCATCCGAACCTTCAGGATTATGGCCTACATCAAGGCTGGTAACCATCAACTCGATGCGCCATCCTTCTGACCTCTACCACTCATAGAAAATAGCGAAGAGCCAATTATAAAATCATGACCACTCCAGAAATCTCGGTTGTTGTGACCAACCGAAACGAAGGCCGATGGATTGAGCGCTCGATCCTTTCGGTTCTTGAAAACTCGTTCAAGGATTTTGAAGTCATTGTGGTTGATGATGGATCTGATGACGGTAGCCAAGAATTGATCCTATCCCTTGCCCGTATAGATCCCCGTATTAAACCGGTGATTTTGGGAAGGAATGTAGGGACAAGTTCATCAAGGAACATAGGCATCGAGGCAAGCAAGGGAAATTATGTGGCTCTGCTTGATTCTGATGACTGTCATCTTCCTCATACTTTGGAATCCATGCGGCAAGCTTATTTTGAAGCCAAGTCGTGCGTTCAAGACATAGCTATTCTTGTCGCTGATGCTTTTCTGATAAACGAAAAAGATCGCGTTAGGGGAAGATACATGAGCAGGGAGTGGCAAGGGATGCTCTGCCTTGATAAAAAAGATGGTGATCCCGACGGTCACGGGTCAGCACCAGCGCTCTTAGGCCTCACGAAAGTTTACAAACCATCGCCAAGATGGTGTTTAACGAGCACGTTTTTTTTCGAGCGCACCAATCCTGTTAGATTCTCCGAAAAATTCGGCGTGATAGACCCCCCAATTTTCATGGCAAGGATGGAGCAGCAAGGAAGAGTCATATATGTAGGTGCTCCTCTGATCCGTTACCGAATGAAGATGAATTCAATCACCAATCTATATGGTGAAGCAGCATTGCGGAGTATGGATGCCGTAGCACTCTCGAAGATGAGGGGACGTTTGCATGATCCAATCTCTCCGCAAGAAGTTCAAGCACCCACAAGAAGGAGGATAGCTGCGTGGACTCACGGACGCATGGCAAAATCAGCTTGGTGTAACGAACACTATACAACAGCATTTTGGCATTACCTAAAGGCATTTTGTGCCAATCCGGGAGAAGCATTCCGAAGAGCGCACAATTTCTTTCTCTCGAGATTTTAAGAAAAAAAGACGCAAACTATGTGATACCGCTAATGGCAAAAAAAACACATGTCCTAACAGTCCATTGGAAAGAAGACCGATGGGTCGACCTTCAGAAGGAGTATTTTGACAGGCATTTGGGCGTCGGAGGATATGATGCCTATGCCTTCCTGAATGATCTTTCCCAGGATCATTCCTCCAAGTTTGCCTACAGCTCCGCAGAGCCCATCGAGGACCACGCCACGAAACTTAATCTGCTGGCTGACATCGCCTGCCTTCGCGCGGCCGGTGACGATGATATCCTGATTTTCACCGACAGCGATGCCTTTCCAATCGCCGACCTGAGGGAATATCTTGCCGTGGAATTGGCCGAGTACCCTCTGGTTGCCGTCCAGCGACTGGAAAACCTTGGAGATCCCCAACCGCACCCCTGCTTCTGCGCAACGACCACGGGGTTCTGGGAAAAAATGCAGGGTGACTGGCATGCAGGATTCCAATGGAAGAACAGCCTGGGAGAAACGGTCACGGATGTGGGGGGCAATCTTCTGGAAAAACTGGAAAAGCAAGGGATCCGGTGGAAGCCCCTCCTGAGATCCAACACAAACAATCTGCACCCGCTTTGGTTCGGGGTCTACGGGGACATCGTTTACCATCACGGAGCGGGCTCGCGAAATCCCGTCTCCCGTCTCGATGCGGCATTTGTCGAGGAAAAGGCAGGCAAGGTTCTTTCGCCCGGTGTGGTGAAGTCCTTCAAGTCGTTTGCGAAGTCGGTGCCCTTGCTCAGAAAAGCATTCCGGTATGTGCGAGGCAACAACCCCACGGTTTGGAAAAATGCCAACGACTCGGAGGAGGTATTCCAGGAAATCAAAAACAATCCCGGTTTTTACAAGCGATTCATCGCGGCAGGCATGTGAAACCGGAGTAGGAAACCAAGATTTCCCGTGAATCTCGCCTTTTTGCTTTCTCTACCGCGTTCCGGAAGCACACTGCTCACCGCGATGCTGGACAGGCGCAAGGGTATCATCTGCATGCCCGAGTCCTCCTTTCCCCAAGTGCTCGGCAGGCTTTCTTCCAAGGAACGGCGTGATGCGTTCAAGTTGGCCGCACTCTATCAGTCCAGCACATTCATACCGACTCCCCTGACTTTTGAGGAAGCTTTCGAATGCATGAATGGGAGCGACGAGCAGATTCTCGTCTCTCTCGGACTTGCAATGGCTAGAAAGACCGGCCGTGATCCCTCCCAAGTTTCCAGCATCCTTTGGAAAACCACGAGGACCATCGGGATGAACGAGGGGCCGATTGCCACATCGGGAAAATTCGTTGTTCTAAGGAGGCATCCGATGAACGTCTTTGAGTCACAGTTCCGGGTGCATTTCGGGCTGCACAACCGCCGCCCGTGGCGCTTTGCACTCTTCCTCCAAAGCTATGAACATGCCTTTTCTCGACTACCCAAGGACCGGCTCCTTGAACTTGAATACGAGAAGATTCCAGAGCAGATGTCCGGGTTGTTGAATTTCCTGGGGGTGAAAGACCAAGGAGAGTGGGAGGGGGGCATCTCCAGTTTTGAAAAAGTGGCGGAGAACTGCAGTTGGCTGACCGAGATAACAGGCGAATTCAATAACAAGGATCAGGAAAAAAGAGCACGCCTTGACCCCCGTCAGGTTGGCATTTTGGAGCATGCGATAGAGCTTACCAGTCCCTTGAGGCCATGGATGTGTTTCATAAGAAAACATTATGATATCAAGTCCCTGAAGGATATTCAAAGCAGAGTTACTAAACTCCACAGCTAGATCTCGATTGGGATGCGGGAAAAAAACTCCATGGTTTTTCGCGTTATCGTATTTTGCCTAAGAAATCCTTCAGAAGATCCTTGTCCATTGCACAAAAAAAAGTGCCTGATGCCTCAATCCTTTTTTTAAACAAAGATGCTTTTCAACACCTGGACATTCCTGGGTTTTTTGGCGGCTACGTTCACCGCTTATCATTTCCTGCCATGGCCTGATCGACATCGGATCTGGTGGCAGATCGGACTTCTGACTGTCGCCAGCTATGTCTTCTACGCGTGGCACACTCCGTGGCTCGTCATCATTCTCGCCGCCTCCACGTGGATCAATGCCTATGTGACACTGCGATTGGTGCGCCCCGGCAGTCCTCTCTTAGAGAGAAAAAAGTGGGTGACCTTCGCTATCATGGCGAATCTGGCGGTCCTGATCTTTTTCAAGTACGCTTCCCTGGTTGTCGGCACTTTCCTGCCACGCACGTGGTGGTCCCACTGGGGCTTCGACCTGACGCAGATCCCCCTGCCCGTGGGCATCTCCTTCTTCACCTTCCAGGGGATCAGCCTGGTGGTGGATGTGTATAGGAATCCGTCCGTTGTGCTTTCGCACGGGACGGATGTTCCGAGTTCCGAGTTCGTTGTTCGTTGTTCAGATAGAGAATACCGTGAACCAAGAACCAGGAACCAGGAACACAGCCCTTCGGGGTTGTTATTCAAGGTCGCCTTCTTCAAGGCCTTTTTCCCCCAGCTTGTCGCCGGACCCATCGTCAAGGCGCGCGAGTTCATGCATCAGATCGGGGCCAAGTCGCTCGCTTCGATTGACTGGGATGACGCTGTCAAGAAGCTGATCCTGGGATTCTTTCTCAAGATGGTGGTGGCTGATAATCTGAGGGAGACGACTGCCTGGCTGCATTCCCCAGAGTTTGTGGGGAAATCCGGGGTGACACTTCTCGCGATGCTTTACGCCTTCTCCTTCCAGATCTTTGCGGACTTCGCCGGTTATTCCCTGATCGCCATGGGACTGGCGCGACTCTTCGGCTACCAGCTCCCCATCAACTTCAACTTCCCCTATGTCTCGCAGTCGATCACGGAGTTCTGGAGGCGCTGGCACATTTCCCTCTCCACCTGGCTGAGGGAGTATCTCTATATCCCGCTGGGAGGGAACCGGAAGGGGCCGATCCGCACCTATCTGAATCTGATCATCGTCATGCTTCTCGGCGGGCTCTGGCACGGGGCGGCCTGGAGCTTCATGGTCTGGGGAGGGGCGCACGGCACCCTTCTTGCAATCGAGAGATTACTCGGGGTTAAAACTGACTCTGCGGAGCGTCAGCATTTCCGGGTTTCAAATTTCATTATTTCCGCTTTTCGCATCTTCCTCATCTTTAATCTCGTCTCGTTTCTCTGGCTGTTTTTCCAGCTTCCGCACTTCAAGGATGCCGTTCACTATCTCAAATGGTTGGTTCTCTGGAAGAGAGGTGGCACCAGTCCCCAGATCCTCTATGCCGTGGCGGTCTTCGGTCTGCCTGTGGTGGCCTATCATGTCTGGGGGCTCCTCAGGCCGCGATATTGGAGTCCGTTCGCCTTGAGGAGTCCGCGGCTCTCCGCCCGCATGATCAATGCGGTCTACGCGGTCCTGCTCTTCCTGATCGTGACCAACAGCGGAAATCCCGGGGCGTTCATCTATTTTCAATTCTGAGGAAGTGTTCGTGGTTCCTGATTCCTAGTTCTTGGTTACTGGATCCAGCCCCAAAAAAGCAAAAAGCACTCCAATCCATCCAAAATCATGCACCGCGTGCTGACATTTCCTGAAAACCAAAACTCTTTTCTTCGTTTCTTGCGCCTTTTTGCGGGTAAAAAATTCTCCAGGCATCCGTTCCCCTTTTAACGGCTATTTTCTGATTTACCCATGACCGGCCATTCATCAAAAAAACGGAACGCTCTGGAGATTGTTCTCCTGGCGATCCTCTTGCTGGCGGGGTATGCCCTGTTTCAGAAGTTGACGGGATCCCGTGCGGTTCTGCTGGAGTCGAATCTGCAGTCCAATCTGGCATGCATCAGCCGTTATCTTCATGCGCCGAAGGTGGACACGGTGCTGGTGGGATCCTCCATAGCCGGCCGGCTCCTGCCCGAGTATTTCGGGGATCAGGGTCTGGAGGTTGCCAATCTGGGGCTGAACGGGTGCGGCGCCCTGTACGGCTTGGAAGTCGTCGGGATGCGGAAGGATCTTCCCAAACTGGTCCTGGTGGACACCTCGGGACTCTTCAAGCAGTCGAGTCGGAATGAGGCGACCCTCCGTGAGGCGGTGTCCAGCCCGACCTTTCACATGGGGGCGGGATTCCCCCCCTTCCGGGCCGAGAACAGGCCCCTCTCCCTGCTCTATTGGTGGCTGAAGAAATCCAATGACCGCAGGGATGCCGGGCGCATCCACCACGCATGGATCCCCTATCAGGTGAAGACGCTTCCGTATGAGACGGATCACGAGTCGGCCAGGTGGGTCTGGATCTATGACCCGTCTGACTGGGGCGGGGCGCAGGAGAATGCCAGCGAGAGCGCGATCAAGCAAACTCTGGGCAATCTCAAAGCCCGTGGTGTCGACATCAGGTTGGTCGACATTCCCAGAGCCGAAGGATGGGGCCACCCGGTCGGGGGAAAGCTCAGGAGATTCTCCGAGGAACTCGGCGTGCCGTTGCTGGAGCCCGGAGTCGGGATAGCCAGGACGAACGACACCCTGCGCTTCACCGATGGGCGTCACCTCGATTTGCCGAGTGCCCGGTCCGTGGCCCAAGAAATCTGTCAAGAACTGGGCAATTCCAAGAAATGAATCGCCGTCAAAAGGTGCCATCGTAAGGCACGGGACTTCCGTTCCCCAGTGCTCCCAAGGATTTAAGTCGTATTGTCAAATCCCGGAACAAGTGGAAGAATAGGCCTCCTCCCATGAAACCGCCCGTTTCACAAGACATTCACCGCCAGAGGCTGACAATCGACAAGTCTGCGCGGGCCGCCCTCAAGTATCAGAGCCCGTGCATTCTGTGGTTCACGGGCCTTTCCGGATCCGGAAAGTCGTCGGTTTCCAACATGGTCGAAACAAAGCTTCTGAGTCTGGGTCACCATACCTATCTTCTGGACGGGGACAATGTGCGCCACGGACTGAGCAAGGATCTCGGATTCTCCGCGGAGGACCGTGTCGAGAATATCCGCCGTATTGCCGAGGTGTCCAAGTTGATGGTGGATGCCGGCCTGATCGTCCTTACGGCCTTCATCTCCCCCTTCCGCTCCGATCGCCAGATAGCCCGCGCCTTGGTGGAGGAGGGGGAGTTCCTCGAGGTATTCATGGATACCCCGCTTGAAGTTGCCGAAGAGCGTGATCCCAAGGGGCTCTACAAGAAAGCCCGCCGGGGGGAACTCAAAAACTTCACCGGAATCGACTCCCCCTACGAGCCTCCCGAGTCACCCGACATCCGTCTGGTCGCGGGGACCGGCAGTATCGAGGAGATGGCCGACAGGGTGATCGCCCACCTTGAGCAACGAAAGATGATACGCAGCAGGGCGGAGGTGGCCGAAGGGGGCGCCGGGATTTGAGGGGGAGATGGGAGACAACGGTTTTTTTCAGCCGCAACTTCCCACCCCCATCCCCCGGGAGACCGGATGCTTCAGTCCTCCTTCAAGGCTTCCGTGATGCGTTGCGTGAATTTCCCTTCCGAGAACGAGCCGAGGAAGAGCCCACGCATGATTTCAGGACGGGGAACGGCCAGGGCGCACGATGACAACGCCTTTGCGTAAGCGGCCGGGGTCCTGTCCTCCGCGATGATGGCCGCCTCCGAAAAGTTTTCCAGATAAGGGGCGATCGGTGAAAGACAGGGAAGCATTCCGAATGCCAGCGCCTCGACGACATTCAGGCCGAAGGTTTCGCGCCTGCTGAAGGAGACCAGGCAGTCGTGACTCCGGAGCAGTTGGATCTTTTCGGATCCCGCGGCGAACCCGACGTGGCGGACCGCGGATTCCGGGATCCCTTCCAGCATGGCCTGAAAACGCCGCTGATCCTCCCCGTTCATGAAGGATCCCGCCACGGTCAGCACGATCCCCGGGCTACTTCCCCGCCGTGCCAGGAGTTCGTTGGCGAGGCCGACGGCCTCGACGGTGTCAAACAGTCCCTTCTCCCCGGTGCAATGGGCCAGATAAAGGCAGCGATACGGGGAGGTGTCATCGCGTTTCCGGCGCAGGGGCAGGACGTGCTCCGCGAAGTCGGGACAGGGATCCGGAATGCCGTTGGGAACGACGCTCATGCGCCTTGGCCGGAGAAGGGCGACTTCCCCACGAGCGGACTCGGACAGAACCAGCGAGCAATCCGCCCCGCCCAGCAACAGGCGTGTCAGGTATCGGGCGGGGCGGTCGAGGAATCCGGGAAAGACGCGGCGGATTGATTGCCCCGCGTCGATCGCGCCGCAGGCCCATGCTCCCAGACCCATGGAGTGCCAATGAAGGATCGTCCTGGAAAACCAGGGACGCAGGGCGGCCATTGCAAACCAGTCCCTGATGATGGCGGATTTTTTGGCCGGTGCCGGGATGTAGTAGAGATCCATCGGTCCATGCCGCAACCTGACGAGCAGGGCCCGGACGCAATGAACAAGGAGCGACCCCAGCTTCCCGACCCTGATGCCGCCCACATCCCCGAGATCCTCCGAGAGGCGTGCATCGACATGAAAGATGCGGAACGAGGGATCGCGCGCCAGCCCCCGGAGCATGAGGTCCACCATCACCGACTGCCCGTGATGAGGGGGCGGTACATGCGCGAAAACCAATATCTGGCGCTTGGGGTGTTCCTGCGACACGAACGGCATCCTTGCCCATGTCGCCGCCGGCGGCAAGAGGACAGGTCGACGCCGGTTTCTCCCGATTGCGGTTGAAGCTCCCCGACGGCAGGTTCATCATCGGACAAGGCATGCCCCCTTCCGGAAAAATCTCCATCATCACCCCGTCTTTCGGCCAACTCGACTGGCTGAGGCTGTGCGTTGCGAGCGTCGCCGACCAATCGGTCGGAGCGCAGGAGAATGGGGGAGGGAAGGGGACGGATCGGGGGGATGCGGTGGCCTCGGGATCCCCTCATCCTCAATCCTCCATTCTTCATCCTGTTCAGCCGCCTCTGGAGATCGAACACATCGTCCAGGACGGGGGGACGCCGGGGATTGAGGAATTTGCCCGGGAGGTGGGCGCGGAGTTTTACCGCGATGGGAAACCGGTCTTTGGCTCCCGGCCCCCGACCTCCGACGCCCGGCCCTATCGGCTCGCCATTTACAGCGAGTCCGATGCCGGAATGTACGACGCGCTGAACAGGGGGATCGCCCGGATGAGCGGCGATCTCTGGGCATGGATCAACAGCGATGAGCAGTATCTTCCGGGGACGCTGGCCTTTGTCGTGGAGTGGTTCGGTAAGCATCCGGATGTCGATATCCTCTGCGGTGACGCGGTGCTCACCGATGACCGGGGAGCCGCCCTTTCTTACCGGCGTATCGTGAAACCCAAGTGGCTCCACACGAGGCTTGTCCACCTTGCTTCGGCCAGTTGTTCCTCCTTCTACAGACGCTCGGTCACGGAGCGGGGAGGGGTGTTTGATATCCAGTGGCGATCCCTAGGGGATGCGGAGTGGATGGCGAGGATGCTGAAAGCGGGGATCCGTGTCGAGTCATGCGGCAGACTGCTCTCTTCTTTCGCCTTCACCGGGCAAAATACGAGCGAGTCGCCGCTGGCGGCCCGGGAAGCCGCCAGATGGCGGGCGATGCCGGATGCACCCCCGTCGTGGTTGAGGATCCCCTCCATCCTGGCCTACAGGTGCAGGAAGTTCCTGGCAGGCGCTTATTTCCGGCGCACCGTGGGGTACGCGATTCATCGGCGGGGGGAAGGCAGATCCCCCTTCCATGCAGCCCGGATCGGTTGGGGTTGGCCGTCCGCGCCGATCCCTTCGGCCGTGCCGAAGGGGGATCCGGATCGCCGGCGATCGCTTCCCGCCGACACCACGGATGTGCTCGGTGTTCCGTTGATGAAGACGACCTATGAGGAGCTTTCCTCGACCCTGACCGGTCTCGTTTCGAAGTCAGAGGCGTGCATCGCCGTCGATTTCGCCAACACGCACGTCGTGACCATGCGCAGGCACAATCCCGGATTTTCCCGCCTGGCCGAATGCATCGACCTGACCGTTCCCGACGGGATGCCGCTCGTCTGGGCGATGAACCGCAAGGGGGCGGGTCTCAAGGACAGGGTCTACGGCCCGACGTTCACGAGGAAGTTTCTGGCCTCATGCCCCGCGGGTGCCACGCATTACCTGGTGGGGGGATCCGAGGAGTGCGGCCGCAGGTTCCGGGAGAGGATGACGGCACTCAACCCGACGCTCCGCTTCGTCGGCGGCTATCACGGGAAATGTTCCGTCGACGGACTTCTTGAGGATGATGATGCGGTGATCGGGGAACTCCGGGCCAAACGGCCGGACTTCGTCTGGGTGGGGCTGGGGACCCCCAAGCAGTATGCCTGGATCTGCCGGGTCAAGCCGCGCTTGGATCACGGGGTGATGCTGGCGGTGGGATTCGCCTTTGATGTGAATGCTGGAATGAAGCCGGACGCGCCGCTCTGGATGCAGCGGGCGGGTCTCACCTGGCTCTACCGGATGGGAAGTGAGCCGGGGAGGTTGGTCGGGCGATACCTGAAGTGGAACACCCTGTTCCTGCGTTATCTCGCAGGGGATTTGCGGCTTGGACTTCGGCCCGGTTCTTCCTAGCGTCTGAACACCCGTGATGAAACCCTTGAAACAGAGCATCAGGGATTTCATCCTCAGGCTGACCGACGTATTGGCCTCCGAGATCACGGATTGCGTCTCGGGAGAGCGACTGGGGAGGGGGTTGGTGGTGGCCCTCGGTGGCAAGGTCGCCGTGATCGGTTACTCCGGGCGTCCCTTGACCCCGTGTTTTCTTCCCCAGGCACGATTGACCTATTGGAAGCAGGAGATAGGGTTCACGTCCCGGCCGGCGCCGGATTTTCCACGATGCGGCATAGAGGTTCCCCGCACGGATGTTCCGGGCGGCGCCAGGGTTCTCAATCTCCTCATTGCGCATCAGGGAGGTGCGGCGTTTGAACGTTTGCTGGAACGGTGGAGCTCCGTTTGCCCGGCGACCGATCTTTGGATCGCGTTCGGGGGGAGGCTTGAGGATTTCAATGAGCTCGCGTATCCCCGGAAAATCTTCATCCATGAGATGGGGCTGAGAACGCGGGATCATCAGCGGGAGAAGCAATCCTACACCCCGATCATGCGGGCCTTCAAGCCGGTGGTGGAGAAGGAGAGGCCCGACTTTGTCTACTTCTGCGAATACGATCAGATCCCTCTTGAGAGGGATCTCAACGTGCGGCAGGTCGAGGCCATCCGACGCGAGGACGCCGACATGATGGGGCATTATCTCGTGCGTATGGACGGAACCGGCCACCCCCATCTTCTCAATCACAAGGCGGATCCGGAATTCGCCCGGTTTTGGGGATCGATATCCCGCCGCGACGATCCGGGGGTGATCTTGTCGATGTTCGGAAGCGGTTCGTTCTGGACCCGCGAGGCTTTTCTCGCGGTGGCATCCGTGGATCAGCAGATCCCGTGCTATCTGGAAATCTATCTTCCCACGCTGGCCCATCATCTCGGCTACAGGGTGCGCGGTTGGGATGAGTCACAGCACCTGATTTCCAACCATCCATCCCCCAAAATCACCGAAGAGGAAGCAAGGAAGAGGGGGTGCCTGACCGTGCATCCCATCAAGGAGATCTAGGGAACCGCGTTTCCCCACCCGTGCAGGCTCCCTAGGTTTTTTTTATCGGGTGTCTGATCCTCGGATGGTGCAAAATTGACATTCCACACAAGGGAATTTAGGTTAAACATCGTTTTGCCATGATCAGGCCCACCACTCCTTATGCAAGGATCGCCGTCGTGATGGTGCTGGCGGCGTGCACGGTGCTGGCATTTCACGTCACCTCGTCGGTCAATTCGGTAACGGAAAGCGGGGTGAACATGGTCTTGCCGGAGCAAGTGGGCGGCTTCATCGGCAGGGATCAACCCCTCTCCGAGGGCGAGAGGTTCGTCCTGCCCAAGGATACCGAGATCATCAAGAAGGGCTACATGGACGCGTCGGGGAACCTGATCAACGCCCAGATCGTGCTTTCCGGTGCCGAGAAGAGGAGCATCCATCGTCCCGAGCTCTGCCTGCCCGCCCAAGGATGGACGATCAACCGCCGGGAAACGATTCCGGTGAAACTCTCCGACGGTTCATCGCTCACGGTCATGAGAAACACGATCTCGCGACAGATCGAGGTGTCTCCGGGGGTGACCCGCCCGCTGACCGGCCTTTATTGCTATTGGTTCGTGGGGAAGGGGATCACCACCTCCTCGCACGTGACAAGGGTTTTCCTGACCAGTTGGGACCGGATTGTTCACCATAAAAATCACCGATGGGCCTATGTGGTGGTGTACGCCCCGGTGCTCGAAGGATTCCAGCTTGGAGGGAAGGATGTCGGGGCCACGCAGGGAATGATCTCGGATTTCATCTCGGGCATGGTGCCGACGGTGATAAAACCGACCGGGGACAAGGCCGGGGAGCTGAAAAACTGAGCGCCGCACCATGGATCCGTCCTGCCTGATTCCCAGACCTTCAGTGTTCTAAAACCGATGCCCTCGACCGATTCCCCCGCCGCCAAGCCTTCCGGATACCTTCTCGCCTGCGCTCTCGCGAGCGTCGGGCTGATGGCGCTCCTGCTTCTCCTCCAGTACAGCTACGGGATCGGGACGAGCACCTACTCGCTCGGCCGGTTCATCTGGAGCGCATGGAACGAGAGCGAGGACATGGGGCACGGGATGATTGTTGTCCCGGCCGCGCTCTTCCTGGTCTATCAGGATCGGGCCCGGTTGCTCGCCATCACACCCAGACCCGGATGGGGCGGTCTGGCGGTGCTGATCGCGGGCCTGTTCCTGTACTGGGGGGGGCATCAGGCCGATGTGACGTTCGTGGGGTTGTTCAGCCTCCTGATTGTTCTGGCGGGATGCGTCTGGTGGCTTCTGGGACGGGAGTTCCTGAAGCAGCTCTCCTTCCCCATCGCATTCCTGATCTTTGCCATTCCCTTCCCGGGACTCGACATGATGATCGCGCTCCCGCTGCGTTTCCTGATGTCGAAGGTCAGCGTGGTGGTGCTGAACCACATCGGGGTGCCCGTGATCCTGAGCGGAACGGGGATTCTTTCGGCTCCCGATCCCGTGCACAATCTGGCCGCGGGCCAGCGGTTCGCCGTGGATGTGGCCAATCCGTGCAGCGGCATCCGTTCGCTCTTCGCGCTGATGATGGTGGGGGCGCTCTTTGCCCGCTTCACGATCCGGGGTTTCTGGCGCAAGTGGATGCTCTTTCTCTGCACGCCTCCGCTGGCGATCCTGGGCAATATGGCCCGCATTCTCATGCTCTCGCTGGGCACCGTTGCCTTCGGAAGTGAATTTGCACTGGGTAAAAATCCCCTGGAGCACCCCTCTTGGTTCCATCTGCTCGCGGGCTATCTGGTTTTCATCGTGGCGCTGTTGGGCATGATGGGAATCGGATCGCTTCTGAACCGAGACTGGGAGGGTATGTTCGCCAAGCTGTTCTCCGCGGGCAAGCCGCCCGCTTCCCCGAAGGACGAGCCTCCGGCCGGGAATCGGGAGGGCCTGCCTTGAGTCCCCTCCGCCGGCGGGAGAACCCTCGTCGACCCGCGTCCCTTGAACCGCGGCACAGGCATCCATGCATGGCATGCGGCGTCGGGCGGTGATTAGGAGATCGTAACCGCTTCGCCTGCCCCCGATCCACCTCCCGGGGGGCATCCGCCAATCATCGTCCCCATCCCAAGGAAAACGCCCATAGCAATGTCTGCCCCGCCCCCTCCTCCGCGTCTGTTGCTCGTTGACGGTCATTACTACCTCTACAGGTCGTTCTTCGCGATCCGGGGGTTGAAAAATTCCAAGGGGGAGCCGACGAACGCGATCTATGGCTTCGTGAAGGCCCTGCGTAGGATGCTCTCGGATCTGAAGCCCGACTACGCGGCGGTTGTGTGGGATGCCGGGTTGCCCGAGCGTCGCACCGCGCTTCAGCCCGGCTACAAACAGCACCGCGAGGAGATGCCCGACGATCTGGAGCTCCAGCAGGAACCGATCCGGGAGATGGTCCCGCTTCTCGGGGTGGCGAGCGTTTTTCTGGAAAACCACGAGGCCGACGACCTGATCGCCTCCTATGTGACGGAGGCCCGCCGCTCGGGAATCGAGTGCGTGGTGGCCACGAACGACAAGGACATCCTGCAGATGGTTCGCGAGGGGGTCTCGATCTACTCGACGGCCAAGGCCGATCTCGGCGAGGGGAGGGGGGGCTTCAAACTTCTGGGGATCCCGGAGGTGAAGGCGAAGTGGGGGGTGGATCCGGGACTGATCGCGGATGTGCTGGCGCTCACGGGTGACTCGGCCGACAACATCCCGGGCATCCCCGGGGTGGGATCAAAGACCGCCGCCAAGTGGATCACCCGGTACGGGGCGCTCGACCGCATTCTCGGGGGGGCGGAGCTGGATCCCAACGTGAGGGAGAAGGTGGAGGCCTCGCGGGAGCTGATTCTCCAGAACCGCCGGATGGTGGCCCTTGATCTCGATCTGCCCCTGCCGTTGCCGATCGGCGCGATGAAGGTGGAGCCGAGGTATCCGCAACTCATCGAGGCGCTCCGGGAGTGCGAGTTCCGCTCCCTGACGGCCGAGGTGGAGAGGGAGGCCTTTGGAAATCCTGGAAATCCGGCGCAAGGGTTGCCGGGTAACGGACGGGCAAGCCACAGCGGAGACGCTGACAAGGCGTCGGTCACCATCGGGGATGGGGAGTCGCAAAATAACAATCCCCGACGTCCATCCGCCGGCCCCATTCCGCAAAACCCAGCCCAAGGGGAGCTGTTCCGATGAAAAAGTCCCTGCTCTTCGGCGCCGGCCAAGGGCCGCGGCTTGCGGTGCTGGAGAGAATCAAGCGTTGCGGCGCGGGGATCGGGGTGAAGGATCTCTCCGCCATGATGGGAATGAGCTACATGGGGGTGAAGGCGCATTGCCAGGCGCTGGTTGCCGAGGGCTATCTGACAACAAGGCGGGGGCCCTCCTCCAAGGGGCGCCCCTTGCTGCTTCATGCGCTGACAGAACGGGGCGAGGCGCTCTTTGCCTCCGATCGGGGGGAGATCCCGCTGGCTCTGCTCGAAGGGGCCTCCGCTCTCTGGGGTGAAAGCGCTCCGCAGAAGCTTCTCCTGACGGTTTTCCGCAGGATGGGGGAACGTTATTGCGGTCGCATCAAGGGGGTCGATTCCGAGGTCAGGCTTAAGGAATTTACGAAGCTCCGCGACGCCGAGGGAAGGATGTGCGAAGCCTGCGTTCTCCCGGGGGACAAGGGGTGGGAACTGCGCGAAAGCCACAATCCGATGGCATCGCTCATGCAGAAGTATCCGGGTGCCGGGATCATGGAGGAGAGCATGGTTGCGGAGGTGCTCGGAATGTCTGTTCGGCGCCGTGAAGAGGGGGTAGTCACGCTTTTCCTTCTGTCACGGCAGGGTATGTGACGGGGGCTCAAGCCTCCCTGTCCGGCAGGGCTTTCCGGCAAGATCCTGTCGTGTTGGGATTTACCTCGGCCAAACCTTGCAAAAGGCCGGCCGCAAGTGTTTTCATGGAGTGTTAGTTTCTTCCCTCTTGAATCCAAGCCCCATGACACCCGGAACGCTCTTTGCCAGAGGCGTGATGATCTTCATCACGCTGTCGTTCTGCGGAATCGGGGTTCTTGCGGCCCAGGAGGAGGGATCCTCCACCTCCTCGGGAGGAGGGGGCGACGCGGCCGGTTCCAGCCAGGGGACCCAAGGGGGTTCCGAGGGATCGCTCCCGGCGCCCGCACCGCAGGCCGGCGCACAATCCTTTCAGGTGGAGTCTCCCTCGGTGACCTTGCCGACTCCAGACCTGCCCCTTCCGCCGCCCCTCCAGGAGTCGACACCCGAGCCGCAGGCGACGCCGGCGCCGAGACCGGAATTCAATCCCCCCACCGCCGAGTCGCTCAACCTCCCGAGCAGCCAACCGGCCGGCAACCCCCAATCCGCGCCCGCATCCGTGGGAATGCCCTCCGTGAAGCTCGACGAATCCGCCTCCGGAACCCCGGATTCGGGTCCGGGGCCGCTGGGTGGCATCTTTGACTGGGCCAGGAAGCTCCTGTTCAATGCGGCCGTGCGCGGGGGATATGACAGCAATATCAACAGTTCCCGTGACAATGCCATCGCCAGCCCCTTTGCCAACCTCAACGGCGGCGTGAGGTACCGCTTCGGGGCACCCCGGCTTCATTTGAGCACCGATCTGACCGGCGGCTACACCTACTATTCCAATGCGGGAAAAGGCTCCACAGGGGGGGCAAGTTCCAAACAGAACCAAGGCGTGATCGGGCTGGGTCTCTCGGTCGAATACCGATTTTCCCCGCGACTGGTGCTGACCTACAACACCTCCACATCCTTCCAGCAGCAGCCCAACACCGGACTGATCGGCACCTCGCAGAACCAGAACGGCTCCTATCTCTACACGGCCAACAGCTTCTCCGCGGCCTACCAGTGGTCGGAGCTTTTCACGACGATCACCCGGCTGAATTTCACCGCGAACTTCTACCTTCAGAAAAGCCTGAACCAAAATCAGGGATTCTCCCAGCCGGGGTTCTCCCAGTCGTTCCGCTGGCTCCTCAAGCCGACCACGACCGCCGTCCTGGATTACAACACCGACAACTACGGCTATGGGCAGTCCGGGAACCACAGCTGGGGCCAGTCGTTGGCGGGCGGATTCGACCACACCTTCAATCCCCGGTGGTTCTGGAATTTCCGCGCCGGCGCCGAATTCCGGACGTTCCAGAATGCCAACCATGACGGCACCTACACGGGGCCCTATGTGGACAGCAACTTCAATTGGGATTTCGGCAAGTCATCCCGTCTGGCTTGGCTGGTGCATGTCGGCACCCAGCCCTCGGGTCAGCAGAACGTGAGCTATAGCGCCGCGTTCAGGACAGGCCTCAACTACACTCAGGACATCACCTCCAGACTCAAGTTTAATATGGGAGCCTTGTACCTGCTGCAGAATTTTCAGGATTCGTCCTATGGTCCCGTCGTCAACGGAAAAGCGACCACCACCAATTACAACCAGACCAACCTGCAGGGGAACCTGGGCCTGACCTACATCCTCAACCGGATCCTGCAACTTGACCTGGGCTACCAGTATCTCTCCTCCCTCTGCCCCGATGTGCCTTCCCAAGAATACACCCGCGGCATCAGCTACCTCCAGCTCGGGGGATCGTTCTGAGGCCGTATGTCCACGCGAATGACCCAGCGCTTAAGCCGGCTTTGCATTTTCCGGCCCTTGGCCTAGGGTAACCGGAATGTTTTATGCAGAATCAGTATCCAACAGCTGAACCGGCCTCCGGGGAAATCAATCTCCACCTGCTCGACTATTGGAGGGTTGTCCAGGTAAGGCTCCCGCTGATCATTCTCGTGTTTCTGCTGGTGGTGATCACGGCCGGTGTCGCCACCTACCTCACACCGCGCCAGTACCGGTCCAGTGTCATCATGCAGGTCAAGGCGGACGACAACATCATGCATATCTTCGGAGGGGGGGATGGAATGCGGATGGATCCCCGGTTCTCGGAGACGCAATTCCAGATCATCCAGCACAAGGAAGTCCTCTACCCGGTCATCGACACGATGAAGCTGATGCAGCGGTGGGATATCAACTCCCGGAGAGCCGCCTACGGGAAGCTGAGTTCGATGCTGAATGTTTCCGAGGTGAGGAACACGGATCTCATCGAGATCTCGGTGATGAGCACTGACAGGCAGGAGGCCGCGGATCTGGCCAATACGATCGCGCTGGAGTACCAGAAGAAGCGCATTGACGAGCAACAGAAGTGGGTTGCCCGGTCGCTGGTGCAGTTGGAGGACGAGGTGAACAAACAGCGCAAGAAGACGGAGGACCTCCGGGACGAGATGAGCAAGATCCGTCTCGAGGGGAAAATCAACGACCTCAATCCCGAGAGCACCGAGGATCCCAAGCAGGTGGAGGAGGGCATCCTGCAGGGCCTCGAGTCCAAGGTGAGCGAAAGCCGGATGGCGGTTGCCTTGGCTCGCACCAAGCAGCAGCAGATCCTGGGCATGACCGACGATCAGATCATGCACGGCCTGAAAACCTTCGGGCTGTCCGACGAGACCGTCGCCCAACTTCTTCCCGTGTATGAGTCCTCTGTTGCGCAGGAGTCCCAGTTACTCCACTCCGGCTTAGGAACCAACCACCCCTCCGTTCAGTCCCTTCATGCCCGGACGAAGATTTACGAAAAGCAGCTCAAGGATCAGATCGGCATTATCCGAAAGTCCCAGGCAACCGCCCTCGAGTTGGCCGAAAAGTCGCTGGAGGCGGAGGAGTTGAGGCTGGCTGATGCCCGATCCGGGCAGTTGAACTCCAAATCCAAGGTGCTGAATTACCAAGAGGCCAAGAACCAATACCTGAAGGCAAAACGGATTCTGGAGGCCGCCGAGGGGCGTTACTCGACCGAGACGATGCAACGGACGATGCCGCAGAGTCCGGCGACGATTTGGGAAAAGGCCGAGGTCTCCGACGTCCCCGCAAAGCCCAAGGTCTTCAAAAACATGCTCTTGGCCGTGGCGTGCGGGATCGCACTGGGTGTCGGTCTGGCCTTCCTCATCGAGTATCTCGATATGAGCGTGAAGACGATGGAAGACCTCGAGTCTGCGCTCGGGGTGCCCGTCCTCGCGGTCATTCCGAAGGATGTGGCGATGCTGAAGAATGCACCCCACGACTGTCCTGACGGGGAGGGCTACCGCATCATGCGGACCAACATCGAGTTCAAGCGCCCCTCGCCCGATGCCAACACCATCACCTTTGTCAGCGGCGGGGTGGGGGAGGGGAAATCCACGACGCTCAACAATCTGGCCATTACCTTCGCCCGTGGCGGGTACAAGACGCTCATTGTCGACGCCGATTTGCGCCGCCCCTCCCAGCACAGACTCTTCGATGTCCCCAATGACCACGGTCTCACCGACTACCTCTCCAAGGATGTCGCGCTGGAATCCCTGATCCTGCCCACGCCCCATAAGAACCTCTCGTTGCTCCCAAGCGGACGCCTTCCGGTCGACGCGTCGGGCCTTCTCAATTCCCAACGCATGATCGACATGATCCGCAAGACCAAGGCGGAATACGACATGGTCCTTTTTGATTCCCCGCCGATCCTCGGGGTCAGCGACGCCTCGGTCCTTGCAAGTTCCGTGGACATGACCATCATCGTCGTCCAGCACAGGCGCTTTCCGCGCTCCATGCTCGCGCGCGTGAAGCAGGTGCTGGCCAATGTGGGGGCGAGAGTGATCGGGTGCGTGCTCAACAACACCGACACCCGTCACGACGCCTACTATGAGTACTACACGAGCTACTACCAGTACTACAGTCCCGACCGATCCGCCAATACCAGGGACGAACAGGAAAACGCCCTTGAAAAAGGCGAAAAACACCCGAAGGGTAAAACCGATGAAACGGAGGGGGATTACTGAGATGGTTTTTTGGAAGCCATTTCCTGTCACGCGGTTGAAGCGTTTGCTTTCAGCCTCGTTGCTCGTTCTTGCGGTGTTGTCGGGGGGAGCAGGTTCCGCGGTTGCCGAGGACGCGGCGCTCCGGACCGGTGACCAACTTTCCCTCCGGTTGGCCGGAGTGCCTGCCGAAGACACCACCCAGGTCTCGGGAAGCTACACCGTGGACGGATCCGGAAATATCAACATCCCCTATCTTGGCAAGGTCAAGGCCGCCGGACTGCGCCAGGCCGACATCCAGAACGCCATCGAATCCGCATTCAAGGAGAAGGGGATCTATTCCGCCCCGGTCGTCACGATCTCCGTGCAGTTTGACCGGATGGTCGATGTCGAGGGGGACGTGCGCGGCCCGCAACGGGTCCGTTACACGCCCGACCTGACCCTGCTCGGCGCGATAACCGCCTGCGGGGGATTTTCAGACTACGCGGATCAGACCAAGGTCTCCATTCTGCGAAGCGGGAGCCGCACCTTTGTGAACGTCAAGAAAGTCCGCCAGAATGTGGAGGCGGATCCGGCCCTTCAACCGGGCGACAAGATTTCCGTGCCCCGTAGTTTCTGGTAGGGACTTGGCGCGGTTTTGATCTATCTGTCGACACCCTCGGCGGTGGACCTCGTGGAAGCGTTCAAGAGCCTTGATCCATCAGCTTCCAGAGGCGGAAGGGCCACTTTTTGAAGTGGCGACCCTAACGGGATTGACTACGACCTTCGGTCTTCGCCCTAACGGGTCATGCTTCGCATGATCTGACTCGCTGCGCTCGGCTCGAGCCCTACGGGTTCTCATGTCCTTCGGACTCGCCATCAAGAGTTGGCGACCCTAACGGGATTCGAAGAGGGCAACTGCAATCAACTGCATAGAACTGCAATCAACTGCACATGAGAGTAATCAGATAAGAGCCATTGGTGAAAATGAAGGATTCTTGACTGCTAGCATGAAAAACAGATTCAGTGAGAGGTGTTGCCCATGAAATTTTTCCCGGTCAAAGTACTTTGGATATTTCTGATTTTGGTGGCTGGGGCGTGCCGGATCGCGGGCAGTCAATATGAACTTTGTCAGGATAATCCCGTCTGTGTTCAGGATCACGGAAAGCCAACACAATCTCATGGGGAACATGACTGCCCCAACGGCCATGTTTGTGGCTGCGGTCATTCCTTTGTGATTGAGGCCCCGTCAATTGATGGGGGGCTCGGCATTTTGCAGAAATCAACGGCCGTGTATTGGGATTTGGCAGATTCCTGTTACGAAGAGCCATACAGGAAAATCGATTATCCTCCGCAGCTAGCGTGAGGTATCGGGGGCATCGTGTGCCCTCATTGAAAGAGAGAGCCCCTTAATGGGGCTTGCCGCATTCCAAAATGTAGGCATGCGGGCTTCACGTCCTCTTGGGACGCCTTGGTCACTCAATCAAATCCATCCTTATGCTCTTCCACCAACAATTTATTCCCACCCTTCGTTTGGTCCTACTATCCGGCCTGCTTACTTCAGCTTGCCTGCTGACGTCCTGTGCCTCGGTCAATTCTTTGCTCGGTCACAAACCATCGCCGCTGTCTTTACGGCTCATTGATACACCCGATTCCCGCTTCGTCTCGGTGCATGCCTATGAGTCATCTGGAAAATTAAGGATCAGTGGAGCGGTTTATGGCTCCAAGACGAAACTAGGACACATCGATTTTGAATTGCTCGATCGGAATGGAGGGATCGTGAGTAGTTCAAAAATCTACATCTATCCCTCCTATCGACTGATCGGAGGCCCGGATAATTCCTACTTTGCAAGCAGCTTTCCGTTGGATGTAGCCGCAAAAGCAACGGAGATCCGTGTTGTGTTTCACCGCATATCCCACAGTTCAAAAACGCAATAGCCATGATGAACATCAGGATCAGATCGAGGGGGTACCTAGGTCGTCTGGCTCTAGCCTTCCTTCTTCTAGGGGATATCTCTGCCGCCAAGACTCTCGATGCCTCCAGTATTGATGAGTTGGTGGCCATGGGGTTGGCCCAGAATGCGGAGTTGCAATCCTATGAAGCAGTTGTTGCGGAGATGAAGGGGCTGCGCAGGCAGGCCAACTACTACCAGAATCCCAATCTGGCTTTCGGTATCGGTGGGAGGGAGGTCAGGGATAACCAGAATGTCATCCAGGGAAGTGGTGTGACACTCAATGCCGCACTCCTCCAACCCTTCCAATTTCCCGGTAAGGGAACGCTCAAAAAGGCAATCGCCAACAAGAATATCGAAATAGCCGAGCTGGGTCTTGCCCAGTTTCGCCTCGCTCTTGCATCCCAGATCAAGGCCTTGGGATACGAGTATCTTGCGGCAAGCACTGAAGCGGATGCAGCTGAGTCCGTATTCAAGCAGACCAATGAGATGCTCACGCAGATTGGGGCCCAGAGTAGCTTCGGAGGAAAGAAGCAAATCGAGAATCGGTTGATTCAGGCCAGTTTGGTCGAACTGGGTTCACAGATACGACAGGCCTCCCAGAAAAAGGAAGAGATCCGAACTCGTCTCAACGCGTTGCTGGGTCGTCCGCAGGCGCTTCCTCTCAAAATCTCCACGCCGCTTCTTCCGCCGAAGGCTGCCCTGAATGATTCGAAGCTGATTATCGATGCACAAAATGACAATCCACTGCTCCGGATTCGGAAAACTGAATTGGAGAGATCGGTGAAGGAGCTCTCGGCAACCAGATTGGACATAGCCCCTGATTTTGCGATCGGGCCTTACCTCTCGGTCGATAATGCCGGAAGCTTGGAGAAGAATCTGGGTGGGGCCATTACGGCAAATATTCCCGTCTGGGACTGGAACATTGGAAATATCGAGAGCGCAAAGGCACGCAAGAGTCAGGCCGAGGCTCTCAGGGTCAAGGCGGAGCGTGATGTGGAGGCCCAGATGCTGGCACTCTTCAGGACTTACTCACTGATTCAAAGGCAGATCTCCCGGATCTCACCCGACGCCTTGCCGAACATCCAGAGCACTTCGATACAGGCCAAAGTCGAGTATCTCAATGCGACCATCGGAGCGCAGCTCTACCTCGATGCCCAGTCCTTGTTTCTAAACACTCTTCAAAAATCGAATCAGGCGACCGTCGATGCATGGAGGACACTCCTGGATCTGAACATTCTTACCGGAGGGCATCTGGAGAAGAGTCCTGCCAAAAAGTCATGAGCAGGAACACTTCACTGGTTCTTTGTCTCTCTGTGTGGCTTATGGGCTGCATGGCTGAAAAGCCATCCTCCCAAAAGGATGGATCGCCCGAGGCTTCGGAAACGGATCCGAAGGAACAAAGCGTGTCCTATGAGGAGGGAAAGGGACTCCTTCTGAAACCCGAGACAGCAGAAGCGATCGGTCTCCAGTTTGCCAGTGTGAGCCAACAGCCTCTCTCGAGCAGTATTGAGCTAGAGGCTCAGGTGTATCTGGCCGCGGGGGATGCAATGCCAGCGCACAACCTGAATCAGCGGAGTGCCTATGCCTCTGCCGTGATTCCGGCGGATCAGGCAAAACAGTTGAATATCGGTGACCGTGCCACCCTGACGAAGGGGAAGGATGAATTCTCTGGAAGGCTAACCAAAATCTCCTCGTATCCTGGTGGAGGTGGGCATCAGATAAGTCTCACTCTCGAGATTGCTGATCCTAAGAGTCTCCTTCACGTGGGGGAGTTTATCCATGTTGTGGTGATCGGTTCTCTCGCTAAAAAGCGGACGTTGAGCATCCCCAAGGCGGCGCTTCTCGAAACCATCGCGGGTAGTTTCGTTTTTGTGGAGAGGGAAGGGCACCTCCTGAGAATCCCCGTCGTAGCGGGAAGCGTTGCCGGCGACTCGGTGGAAATCACCGAAGGGCTTACCGTTGGTGACAAGGTGGTCTTGGCACCGGTTGAACTCATTTACCTCACGGAACTCAGACTGACCAAAGGAGGCGGCCACGCCGATTAATCCATGATCAAAAAACTCATCACAGCCTCCTTGCGTCAAAGGGGCATTGTTATCATGGGCGGCATCGCCATGCTGTGTGCTGGCCTTTGGTCCGCCACACGCTTACCCATTGATGCGGTTCCCGACATCACCAATACGCAGGTGCAGATCAATTCAGAGGTCAAAGGGTTGGCGCCTGAAGAGATCGAAAAACTCGTGAGCTATCCCCTGGAGATGGTCATGTTTGGGATACCCCGTCTGACGGAACTGCGTTCGCTTTCAAAGACGGGCCTCTCCCAACTCACTCTCGTCTTCGAGGATGGTACTGACATCTACAGGGCTCGTCAGTTGATCAGCGAGCGATTGCAGAATGCCAACGAGAGCCTTCCTCCGGGTATTACCCCCAAGATTGCGCCTATCACCACGGGTTTGGGGGAGATTTATTATTACGTTGTCGATTACGCCGAAGGATACAAGGGAGCCGACAAGCCGGCATCCCGACCCGAGCAGTTGATGGAGCTCAAGCTTGTTCACGATTTTATCGTGAAGCCTGAACTGCGGAGCGTTCCCGGGATTGCCGAGGTGAATGCCTCTGGTGGCTATGAGAAGCAAATTGTCGTCCTTCCAAGCCCCCAGAAGCTGGCGGCACTTGGAATCACCTTCAATGAGCTGGCCCAGGTCATCGCAGAGAATGTTGAGAATGCAGGGGGAGGAAGCATTCAAGTTGGAGGAGAGCAGATCGCCGTGCGCAGTAACGGCCGGGTTCGTACTGTCGAGGAGATTGGCGAGTTACCTGTCCGCTTTCGTCCGGGAGCAGAACCTCTGCGTGTAAGGGACATTGCTGATGTTGCCGTGGGCACGAATATCCGAACCGGGTCGGCCACGCACAATGGCAAGGAATCCGTACTCGGATCGGCCCTCATGATGGCTGGAGAGAACAGCAGGGTAGTGGCTGATCGCGTCTCCGAACGCCTTGAGCAAATACGCAAAAAGCTTCCTCCAGGGATAGAAATCACAACGGTCTACGACAGGAAGGATCTGGTGAAGACGACGATTGCCACTGTGGAGAAAAACCTCTTTGAGGGGGCGATTCTCGTCATGGTGGTACTGCTCCTTCTCTTAGGAAACTGGCGTGCCGCCCTGATTGTTTCGTTGGCCATACCTCTCTCGTTTCTGTTTGCCACGATGGGAATGTTGGCAACCGGTGTCTCAGGCAACCTGATGAGTCTCGGGGCGGTCGATTTTGGGCTCATCATTGATGGTGCTGTGGTGATGGTGGAGAACATCGTCCGGAGAATCGGCGTCAGGCAGCATGAACTGGGGCGTACCCTGACCATGGAGGAGCAAGTCCGCACGGTGCGTTCTGCCGCCAACGATGTGAGCAAGCCAACCTTCTTTGGCGTGCTGATCATCACCATTGTTTACATCCCGCTCCTCTCCCTCACGGGTGTGGAAGGGAAAATGTTCACGCCGATGGCTATCACGGTGATCTATGCCTTGGTTGGTTCCTTGCTTCTTTCCCTCACTCTCATGCCTGTTCTTTGCACCTTCCTGCTCAGGGGCAAGGTGAGCGAGGAGGATAATGTTCTGATCAAACGGCTTAAGGGGTTCTACCGAGCCTCCCTTCGTGAGGCCATTAACCACCGATGGAAGGTGCTAGCGAGTGTGGTTCTGCTGTTTGCCCTCTCTGCATGGATCTTTAGCCGGATGGGAGCCGAGTTCATCCCCCAACTTGATGAAGGGTCCCTTTCTTCCCAGATGATTCGGGCCAACAGCATCTCCCTTGATGCTTCCGTTGAAATGCAGGAACGGGCAGAGAAACTCCTGCTGCAGAAATTCCCGGGGATCACCGGGACCTTCTCGCGGATCGGCACCTCGGAGGTCGCAACTGACCCCATGGGCGTGAATGTTTCCGACACCTACATCCTCTACAAGCCATTTGATCAGTGGCCCAAGGTGGAGGGGAAAGTCATGACAAAAGACCAGCTCTCCAACCTTCTCAGCGAGGAGTTGGAACGCACCTCTCCGGCCCAGGCTGCCCTCTTCTCCCAACCTATCGAGATGCGATTCAATGAAATCCTTGAAGGGGTCCGCGCCGATGTGGCTGTGAAAGTCTTTGGGGACGATCTTGAGGAACTCGAAAGACTGGCGACTGAAGTCCGCGAGATTCTGGAAAAGGTTCCCGGAGCGGCGGAGGTCGAAGTCGATGCCATGGGTAAGGCGCCTCTTCTGGAAATCTCGCCAAATAGAAAGGCCATGGGACGCTTTGGTGTTCAGTCTGACGAGATCAATGCCGCCGTGAGGGGGGCTCTTGCCGGGGGTAATCCCGGGGTCATTATCGATGGGAATAGACGCTACCCGATCATGGTGAGGATGCCAGAGAACCTGCGTTCCAAAATTCAGGAAATCCGCAGGATCCCGTTGCGAACCGCTGATGGGGGACTCGTCACGCTTGCCGATGTTGCCGACATCAACACTCTGGAAAAGGTCAACAGTATCTCCCGTGAAATGGGGCAGCGTCGTCTCGCCATCATGGTCAATCTTCGTGGTAGGGATGTGGAGAGCTTCGTGCGTGAGGCTCAACAGAAAATCCACGAACAGGTGAGCATACCCTCCGGCTACAGCATTGAGTTTGGAGGGCAGTTCAAGAATCTGCAGCAGGCCAGGCTGCGCTTGATGCTGATCGTCCCTGCGGCACTCCTGATAGTTTTCCTTCTGATTTTTACCGCCTTTGGAAGCCTTCGGCAGGCGTTCATGATCTACTCGGGCATTCCTTTGGCGATTACTGGTGGGGTTTTCGCCATCTGGTTCCGGGATATGCCTTTCAGCATTAGTGCTGCTGTAGGCTTTATTGCCCTCTCCGGGGTAGCCGTCCTCAACGGCCTCATGCTCATCTCCTATTACAATCAGCTGAGGGACCAGGGTAAATCCCTGATGGATGCCGTGATCGAAGGATCACTGACACGTCTGCGCCCAGTCATGATGACTGCCATGGTTGCCAGTCTTGGATTTGTGCCCATGGCTCTAGGCAGTGGAGCTGGGGCAGAGGTCCAAAGGCCTCTGGCTACCGTTGTGATCGGGGGGATTATCACCTCCACCCTCCTGACATTGATCGTCTTGCCGCTCATTTACCTGATGGTGGAGCGTCGCTTTGGACGGCGAGATTGATCCACTGTCCGTGGAAAGGATTTCTCTGTGTGGGAGGCTCAGGCGGTTTGCAGGACAAACAGGACAAATTAACCGCAATAACTGCAAAGATCCGCAAAGACGAATTGAGGGGCCTGATCGGCTTTGGAGCCTCTATTTATCTGCTTTCAGAGGCGAATCGGCCACTTTTTAAGTGGCGACCCTAACGGGATTCGAACCCGTGTTACTCCCGTGAAAGGGGAGTGTCCTAGGCCACTGGACGATAGGGTCGTAAAGTGAGTTAGATAAGATGGCTGAAGTGTGGCCGAATTCAAGACAAAGAGAGTTGTCTACTCTTCAAGGTTCTCTCCCTTACGGGATTGATGGGCGTGCCTCCAAGCACTCCCACCCTGCGGGTCCCGCATTCGCGGGATCTGACTCGGCCGTTCCCACGGCCTCGGCTCAAACCCGTGTTACTCCCGTGAAAGGGGAGTGTCCTAGGCCACTGGACGATAGGGTCGTAAAGTGAGTTAGATAAGATGGCTGAAGTGTGGCCGAATTCAAGACAAAGAGAGTTGTCCACTCTTCAAGGTTCTCTCCCTTACGGGATTGATGG
>Ga0209189_1000707_pt1 | contig 26866 bp, 23 predicted proteins | sample C_130820_EF_Meta_FD_187308 | JGI IMG/M metagenome (GOLD analysis project Ga0209189, IMG submission 187308) | Freshwater microbial communities from Lake Croche, Canada to study carbon cycling - C_130820_EF_MetaG (SPAdes) (version 3) | ecosystem: Environmental > Aquatic > Freshwater > Lake... | reverse complement strand
TGTTGCTTAAATAGAAATGTTACTCTTTGGTTTAGCGTTGCTGGTGCTCGCACTGGTTCTGATTCATTATAGGCCGGAGGGGTATATGAGTTATGGGGATATGACGAATGATTGGAATGGTGCGTGGTGGGAGGACCCTCAGCATGCACCGGTACCCTTGACGGGCCGCGGCCCTCTGACACGCGAGGAGATTGGTGCTAGGCGACGAGCCGAGCCAGGCAGCCCGGTTGCCTCAAAGAATCCCATGCTGTATGGGATTCCGCAGGACTTACACTCGTATAGTGAGCGCTTTATGGACTTTCTTAATCCTAAGACCAAGGACCCTATGTTGTATGGAATTCCGCAGGATTTGAAGCCAATTCGCACGGAGGGGTTCGCCACTTATTCAAGTGGCTCTAGGCATGCTCCCCTGAGATATGGAGGACCTACTGACTTACGCGCCATCGAGGGAATGGATGGATATAGTTCCAAGAACAAGAACCCCATGCTGTATGGGATTCCCTCGGATTTGGAGCCTATTCACAATGAGGGTTTCACTACTTGCGGAGCAAGTAGCTCTACCCAAAGAAACGGTGCTGAAGGGTTCATGGACTTAATCAATCCCAAGACCAAGGGTCCCATGCTGTATGGGATTCCCTCGGATTTGGAGCCTATTCACAATGAGGGTTTCGTTGGCAGCAACGATGCGGCTCCCCTGAAATACCAGGGCCCCTCTGACCTGTATGCGTTTCGTGACATTAAGAACAAGGTGAAGGGTGTGGAAAACTTTGCTACTCACGCCACTGATGCCCGCCGCATGCCGGTCTGCGTGAATCGTTCCACAGATGCCCAGAGTCTGCTTGCCCGGATCGCCGACGTGGACAGCGCCGAGGCCGATGAGCTCCGCCTGCTGATGTCCAAGCTGTGTTGTATGGAGGCAGACATTGCGGCACCGGGTGCCGGCACGTATCGCACTCTGAATCTCCAGTTCCGCACTAGCCAGGACACCGAGCCTCCTGTGGCCATCGTGAGTCGCTGCCTGGTGGGCGCCGTCAATAATCGTGACACGGAGCTGATTATTGCGAAGTTCAAGGCGCGCGGTCACGAGCTCATTCGGGAGCTGTGTGACGAGCCCGCTGCCACCGGGCGTGGCCTACGGCCAGGACCTAATAAGGCCGTTGCTGAAGCAACGGCCGAATTCGACACGGTTCTGCGGCGCCTGGAGCTCACGATGATGTCGTTCTGTGTAAGGAAGGGCGCATCCATGGATCGCCCCGCCGGGCCCCGTGATCCTGGCTACTGGGCCTCGGAGGAGTCTGATTTGTCGCAGTATGATGGGTTTTCTGCTGAACCAAAATAATAGGTCCAAGTAGAATGAATGACTTAGAAATATGTTACAATGCTGTTAGTAAGTCAAAATTACTAGCACCATTTGTTGATGAGATTTGTAAAGCTGTGGCCCCTCGATCAAACCGGTCCGGGGTAAAGCATAGTAGTAAGAACCATCAGACCCAGCGTGTATCCAAGAGTAGGAAGAGGACGAGTCACCGTAACAACACGCGTAAGAACAGTGTTCCACAGAAACTGGACAATAAATAACTGAACGACGACCACCAGAAGCAGCGCAACGACCGCAGCCAGACCACCGTCGGACATGTTAGAAAAACCCTCGTGCTTGATAAAGTCCATGAAGTGGGCAACGCCAAGCATTATACTTAGGATGGCGATTTTTAGGCGCTTAGGTCGGTTGCAAGTTGCGAAGCAACTTGCGTAGCGACATAGATCCTTCGGATCTATGTCGGTTCACTGGTCGCAGAGCGACCAGGGTAGCGACCTAGCCGCTTACGCGCTTAGGTCGGTTCCAAGCTCAGATTATCCTTCGCCTTCAGTGGCCGATTCTCATCCAAGAACTGTGCGCACGCCGCCGCCTTGATAGCATCTCCCTCAAAAAAATCCGTGAGCGCCGCCGCCAGATATTTCTTCGACATCGGGACCTTGACGCTCTTGGACCGCGCCACTACCGCCCCCGCCGAAGTCTTCAGTTGCCCAATCTTGCCTGTCTTCATGATCTTGACAATCATCTCGCGAACCAGCTTCGCCCTCTTACGCTTCTCGCGCACTGCCGCCGAAAGCACATTCAACTCATCTTCCTCAGCCATCCACTGCTTGATGAGTGCCGGCAGCTGCGAAATACCCTCGTCCATTAGTTCTACTTCGGGCCGTTGGTTTTAGATTGTGCCATAAATATGACCGATGAATCCGGGCTATCCACCAGTATGGAAACTCCCGAAGAATACAGAGAAACTATGACGCGCCGCTTCTTCACGACGCTTTGGATAGCGCGTGCCCGTCGTCATCTCCAGACTCTAGCCAAACTCTATGGCTGGAGTCCCGAGACACTGGCCGCGCATGAAGCGACCTTTGTTCGACCGCCCAGGGGCGCAATCACGAAAAATATATGCGCACACGATCCCTAATCTGCGCGCGGCATATGTAGCATAACGTCGTCTGCTTCGTGCTACATTCCTCACAATAGGTGTGTCCACAGGGAATGGTCGCATGGGTGACGCCCTTAATCATACAGATAGTACAAGTAGGCGCCGCCTGTTTTTGAAACGCGCCAAGATTAACGAGATTCTTGAGAATGGAGAATTGCTTATAGCGCTCAATGAGATCGCGATATTCCGTCTCAATACTGAGTTTCTCGAACACGCTATCTAGATACGCCTTGGCTGGACCTGCTAGTGCACTCAGCTCCGCCGTTGGCTCCATAAACATCAGGTCGTTCACGCGCCCCACAAGTGTCTCCAGCTGTTTGAGCCTTTCTTCTAGGCGGCCCTCGGCCGCACATAGGGCCGTCGTAGAGGCCGTATAGACCTTTATTGTCTTGCGCAGATGTTCACGAAGTGCGTCTGGCGCAATGCCGATTTCTCCCGTTACCCACGCAATGGCATCGCCAGTGCCGACGGGCAAGACTACGTCCCGCGTCGATGATGATAGGCTCCACGTAGGTCGCGAATAGCGATTGAGAATATCCGTACACCGCTTGGTGACCACGTCGGTCTCGCCAGATACGTCGGCGGCGAGAAACTGGATAACACGCGCATTCTGTTGCGTGAGACAGTCATGTAGATGCCGCCGCCAGGTCTTGAGAAAATGCCTGTCATCCTCCCCCGTTCCCAGGTCAGTGAGATGTCGCATACTGATATTATGAATGGCTTCCGTCATGGGTCCCAGAGTCGGAGACTGGTGTTCAGTCATCTTGCTGAATGTTTGGGTAAAATAATTAGGCGGGTAACTTGTCAAAGGCGAACTTCGCATTTTTGAGAGAATTTTCGCGCATATGAGGCTCCGGAGCCGTCATCGCGCAGCGCATGGCCGCATCGTAGGCGTAGCGATAATGGCCTGTCCAATACCCCACTACCGAAAGCTCATCATCCATGCCCCAGTCATAGATAGCCGGATTCGCAAACAGAAAATGGCGATGTACCTTGCGATTCGTAACGGCCCGCGCAATTGCGTAGCACTGCTGAGTCAACGGATGACCGGCCAGTCGATGTTGATGGAGGAAGGTATAGGGCGCCTCCACACGGTCGGGACACAGATCAATGGCCCGCCATGTTAGTGCTAGGCGGGTATCTATATCCTTAGTTAGGCCGAGGATATTGACCATTGCCATGTAGCGTTCCTGGTTCCATCCGCCGGACAAGTCGATATAGCGTTGGTAGTTCTTAATAGCCATGTCGGGAATACCTGCGTCGCGATAACTCTGGGCCAGATAGAATAGAGTGCGATGGGTGACCTTGGTGGCCAGGTCGGTCTCAAGTAGGAGAGCGTCTTTGAGATACTTTTGCGCATCCTTAGAGCGGGCCCCTTCACAGCGTGTCTGCATATAGGTCTCGGGTGGTAGAGTGGCAATGACGGTTTCTCTGCCACATTCAGGGTACTCGTGAACGGCGCCTTCATAACGCCAGCCGATTCGTGTTCGGAATATCTGGACACGATTATGAATGATGGAGCCATGACGGATAGACATGATGAAGGCGTCGATATTGGGAGCCCAGATGGTGGCGGGTGGAACAGTGCCGGCCAGAGTGTCGTCGGCGTCAATCATGATTGCCCAGTCCATATGGTCGTCGCATAGGGCAAGTGCTTCGGAGCGATTGACGCCGAAGTTGACCCATGGGCGATCTACAATGATACCAGATATGTCAGCCATTGTTGCGCTAATAATCTCTTTGGTGCGATCGGTTGACCCGGTATCGACAATCACGTAGGTGGAGATAAAGGGTTTGGCGGATAGGAGAGCGCGCTCAATGACGGCTTCCTCATTTTTCACAATCATCACTAGGCCGATCATTACTGGAGGTGTGCGATTTGGAATGTAAAAATTGTTCGCAGTGAACAGAATGTCGGCGAAAGAGCGAATGAATTATATAAAATGGTGCCAGAATCTGATACCGGGTCCACCTGGACCTACTGGTCCCATCGGCCCCGCTGGTGCTACTGGTGCTGGAGCCACGGGTGCTACTGGTCCCACTGGTGCCACCGGTCCCACTGGATCCATCGGCCCCACTGGTCCTACTGGTGCTGGAGCCACGGGTGCTACGGGTGCTACTGGACCAACTGGACCAAAAGGTGCTACGGGATCCACAGGTGCCACAGGTCCTACTGGTGCTGGAGCCACAGGTGCTACTGGTCCCACTGGTGCCATCGGTCCCACTGGATCCATCGGCCCCACTGGTCCTACTGGTGCTGGAGCCACGGGTGCTACTGGTCCCACTGGTGCCACCGGTCCCACTGGAGCCACCGGTCCCACTGGAGCCACTGGAGCTACGGGCCCCACCGGTGCTGGTGAAACTGGTCCCACTGGAGCAACAGGTGCTACAGGATCAACAGGTGCTACTGGTGCTACAGGTGCTACAGGTGCTACAGGTGCTGGTGAAACTGGACCCACTGGTGCCACCGGCCCCACTGGTGCCACCGGCCCCACTGGAGCCACAGGTGCTACTGGTGCGACGGGTGCTGGTGAAACTGGTCCCACTGGACCCACTGGACCCACTGGACCCACTGGAGCAACAGGTGCTACTGGTGCTACAGGTGCCGGTGAAACTGGCCCCGCTGGACCAACTGGTGCTACTGGTGCTACTGGTGCTACTGGTGCTACTGGTGCTGGTGAAACTGGTCCCGCTGGACCCACTGGTGCTACCGGTGCTACTGGACCCACTGGAACAATCGACTTTTCTGGACCAACTGGAGCTATTCTTTTTTATGACGGAGGAGTAACGGGAAATAGCACATTAACTTATGATGGAACTTCTACTATTAAAAATCAAACAACAGAAAATTTTATTGAGTTTGATAATGGTGGAAGTATGACTATAGGAAATATTTCTAAAAATAGTTCTGTTGAGATTACTAATCCGTTAGGAAATATAACTTTAGATAGTTTTTTTTTAGGAATTACTATAAATTATTCAACTGGACTTTCAGGACAAGTTTTAACATCTGATGGAACGTTTACATCATGGCAAGATTTACCGACAATTTCTGGACCAACGGGTGCCACAGGTGCCACAGGTGCCACAGGTGCCACAGGTGCCACAGGAACATTCGAATTTTCTGGACCAACTGGAGCTATTCTTTATTATGATGGAGGAGTAACAGGGAGTTCAAAATTAACGTGGGACAATGTGAATGAAAATTTAGTTGTTCAAGGACAATTTTTTGGTGTCGACGCTGCAGGAAATGTCAAGATTAGTGGATCAATTGACGGACCCGCTGGCGGCACTTTCAGTGTTGACAATAATGGATATATGTCGGCAGGGGGAATTCAAGATAGAAATTCCAGTTTTGGAACAACTGGACAAGTATTAACTTCAATTTATGGTATTCCTGGTGTTCCAAGTTTATTATGGCAAGATTTACCGACAATTTCTGGTGTAACGGGCGCCACTGGTGCTACAGGTGCTGGTGAAACTGGCCCCACTGGTGCTACTGGTGCCACAGGTGCTACAGGTGCGACTGGTGCTGGTGAAACTGGTCCCACAGGTGCTACAGGTGCTACAGGTGCCACAGGTGCCACTGGTGCTGGTGCTACAGGTGCTACTGGTCCCACAGGTGCTACTGGTGCCACAGGTGCCACAGGTGCCACAGGTGCCACTGGTGCTGGTGCTACAGGTGCTACTGGTCCCACGGGTGCTACAGGTGCCACAGGTGCTACTGGTGCTACAGGTGCTGGTGAAACTGGTCCCACAGGTGCTACTGGTCCCACAGGTGCTACTGGTCCCACAGGTGCCACTGGTGCTACAGGTGCTACAGGTGCTACTGGTGCTACTGGTGAATTTTCATTCGTTGGCCCCACTGGCTCTGTATTATTTTATGATGGGTCTTCTGTGACCGGATCGTCGCTGTTTACGTTTAATCCAGCATCTGGCGCACTTGGAGAAGTCATTATAGAAGGAAAGCTAACAGTTTACGGCGGAATCGATCCACTGTATTTGAATTTGGTCCCAACTGGTAGCAATCCCCTTGTAGGAACTACAGGAACATTGTGGGTGGATATTTCTGGACAGTTGAATTATGACAACATGCTTGTTGGCAGTAATTGGTCCGAGTATCCTGCTACAACTGCGTTAACAGGCAGTAATACCAATACAGCATACGTGTTTAATGGAATAAATAGCTTTCTACAGATTGGTGGAGAGACTGACTGGGTGTTAAATAATGTATGGACCATCGAGTGGTGGGAATATACGACTAGTGCTATTCCTCCTGGTAGCACGGTATGGACGGTAATGAGTCAAGGTTCTGCTGGCTCAGAAATTGATGTGTTCCATTCATCTCATAATACATATGGTCCTATTATTTGTGTATCACTTGGAAATATTATATTTGCGGAGCCACCATCTGGTCAATGGAATCATGTTGCTATAGTGAGTAATGGAGACGCCCACACAGCATACGTGAATGGTGTGTCACAACCGTTGTTAGCAGATACTGGAGTAAATTTTGTATCAACCAGTGGTCTATTCATTGGAAAAAGAGGTTATGATATGTCTCAATATTTTCCAGGAAAGTTATCGAACATTCGTATAAATAATACAGTTGTATACACTGGCCCATTTATTCCAAGTAGACAACTAACAAATATTCCTGGGACTGTGTTACTCCTAACAGGAACCCTTACAGATGGAAGTAACAGTAATCATTACGTTCAGGATAGTCATACATTTGAAGATAGCGATATCACCTTCGGGAGTGGACCATATAGCTCAATTAGCGTTCAAGCGGATCTGCTTCCGGCCGCATCAGACACCTATTCTCTGGGCGCATCAGGTCTGTATTGGAAAGAGATGTTCGTGGGTCCTGGCACGATTACTATTGCTGGGCCAGTAGGCTCTACTGCCATTGCGACAATTGGAACGGACTTGGCCGGCATTGTGTATACCGAGTCTGGTTTTGCTACGTCATCGATCGTTGTCGGTCCAGCCGTGGCGGCTTCTGGTGCCGTGGGAGGATTCAAGATCCAGAGTGCCGGTCTTCCAGGAGATCTCTATGACCTTACAGCAACGCAAAATGTTAGCACTGCGGGGGGTGGACTGACAGGTCCAACGTATTCGCTGATTGATGTTGTACGGTCGATAACTGGGACAAATGGGATTACTGTCACTGAAATAGCAGGCACGACATCGCTTCCTAAGATTAACTATAGTGTCGGTCTGGCCGAAATATCAGGTGTCTCGGGCTCATATGTGAATCCTTCTGTAACAATAAACCAACATGGGCAGGTAACGGCCATTACATCAGGCACTGGAGGTGGCTCTACCGGTGCTACCGGTGCTACAGGTGAAACTGGTGCTACAGGTGCTACTGGTGCCACAGGTGCTACTGGTGCTGGTGAAACTGGTCCCACTGGTGCTACAGGTGCTACAGGTGTTACAGGTGCCACGGGTGCTACAGGTGCTACAGGTGCTGGTGAAACTGGCCCCACAGGTGCCACAGGTGCTACTGGTGCTACAGGTGCCACAGGTGCCACGGGTGTTACAGGTGCTACTGGCGCCGGTGAAACTGGTCCCACTGGTGCTACTGGATCCACAGGTGCTACTGGTGCTACAGGTGCTGGTGCTACAGGTGCTACTGGCTCTACAGGCGCAACCGGTGCTACAGGTGCCACAGGTGCTACTGGAGCAACTGGTGCTACTGGCTCTACAGGTGCTACTGGATCCATAGGCGCAACCGGTGCCACAGGTGCTACTGGCTCTACAGGCGCAACCGGTGCTACAGGTGCCACAGGTGCTACTGGTGCCACAGGTGCTACCGGTTCGACCGGTGCTACAGGTGCTACTGGCTCTACAGGTGCCACAGGTGCTACTGGTGCTACAGGTGCTACTGGTCCCACCGGTGCTACTGGACCTACCGGTTCTACGGGACCAACAGGTGCTACGGGGCCAACTGGCTCCACAGGTGCTACTGGTGCTACTGGCTCTACTGGTCCCACAGGTGCCACAGGTGCTACAGGTGCTACTGGTCCCACCGGTGCTACAGGTGCCACTGGTGCCACAGGTGCTACTGGTGCTGGTGCTACAGGTGCTACGGGACCAGGTGGAATATATAATCTAACAAAAATACAGAGTGGCCCCGCATTAACTACCAGTTTTCAGTCTATAGGTCCGACAACATCCGTTACTGTATCTGCCGCAACAAATATTGCTGTAATTGCCAATTCTGTAGCAGGTCCGGTAGGTGACAATCACATCTATTATAATTATGTTGGGATATCCGGTCCGGCCGGTATATCTGGACCAACCAGTGATATAACGTCAATAACTGCTTCAAATAACAACAGCTATCTTCAAAACATAGTAATGCACGATTGCTCTGTGTCAAGCGCAGGCACATATATAGTTACGATGTATGGACGTGTAAGTGATGCTGCTGGCGGCCCAGTAGTAGGAAATAGTCACATTATGGCATTCGGGAATATGCTCAGAACACCATAAAAGTTGATATTACGCGCTGCTGTTGATCCCTTCACTACGATGATAGGCGTCCTTGAATTAGCATCCAAATATCGCTATGGCATTACCAGCCATGGCTCACCACTCTATTTATTCAGATCCTACGATGGTTCTGAATACATAGTGGGCTCGGCCTCCAGAGAGACCGAGAATCAGATAGCAGTAGTCGATGCCGGTACAACTACTATAAATGGAAAGCCCCGCGGCAATCTGTCACGGATCATAGGCTCCGTCGGCGATTATGCGGCGGAGCGTGAAGCGCTCCTTCTCCATTACTGTCCCGTCAAACCCGTCGAGTCACTGGCAGAGGTGGTCGATGAGACCAGAGAAGAGATCAGCGCCGCAACCGGCTGGACCACGTTTCACATTGATCCACCAGGCTGTCGCGACATTGATGACGCCATCGCCTACCATCCTGAGCACGGCTGGGCCATCACTATCGCCGATGCCGCTGCGGCCGTTGTCGCAGGATCACCTACAGATATCGCCGCCGCCACCATTGGTGCGACCTTCTATGATCTGGAGGGCCGCGCCGTGCGCACCATGTTGCCGCCCTCCATTAGTGAGGAAACAGCATCACTGCTGCCCGGCCAACGCCGTCGTGGTGTCACGCTCTTCTTAGGATTGCTTGACCCAAAAAAGCCCCGATTCGGACTAACATGGATTACGGTGGAGCACAGTTTCACCTACGATTCCTTCGTCGGCTCTGCTGTCGCGACTACCCTCAACGTCACCGAGCCTCATGCCTGGATTGAAGAGCTCATGATCCGGTATAACCGAGAGGCAGCGGCCATTCTAAAACAGGCACAACATGGCATTCTGCGTGTCCAGCCCGAGGCGTTTTCCGAACTTCCCACATCTCTCAGATTTCTGGCCATGGAGGCGGCGACCTATGAAGCGGCAGGCCAGGGGCCTCAGACCCACGCAACACTTGGCGGCGTCTACTGTCATGCCTCGTCGCCGCTGCGTCGTTATGCGGACCTAGTTAACCAACGTGTGCTGAAAGCGATCATTACAGGAACAGACATCAGTACCGTTACCGGACCAGTAGACCTCAATGAGCGGGCCCGTGCCAATCGCCGCTGGAGCCGTGACCTGACCTTCCTGACCCACGTGACTCCTGGGCGCGTCCACGAGGTCGACGTCATCTGGTTCACGGCGGACCGCGTATGGGTTCCGCTGTGGCGGCGTCTAATCCGACTGCGACACGAGGAGACCAGGCCGGCAGGCACCGAGGGTCGCATCCGCATCTTCTGCGATCCGACAAAGCGGAACTGGCGGGAACGGGTGCTTACAGCACTCGCACCTCCTACGTCGTAGTCAGAAACTGCGGATCCTAACGGCTCCTTTCTTATCTCCTACGGGTGCTTACAGCACTCTTACCCTAGAAGGGTGAGCGCCTCTCGACCTGTCCATGTTTTATCCAGTGTCTGATCGCCCACTCTTTTGTACATATGCCAGCTGTAACCAGATCCGGATATCTCGAGAGATACTTCTCCCAATCTATTGGACTGTTATGAATGGTAAATAGTTCAGAATCATTTGTATCGGATATGCGGCACTCGGCTTTTCCATGTTTTAACCAGTGTTTGATTGCCTCCTCTTTCGTATTTATGCCAGATGCAACCAGATCCGGATACCTCGAGAGATACTTTTCCCAATCTATTTGACTGTTATCACTGGTTGATACTTCAGAACCTCTTGTATCGGATATGCGCCCTTCGGCTTTTCCATGTTTTAACCAGTGTTTGATTGCCTCCTCTTTCGTATTTATGCCAGATGCAACCAGATCCGGATACCTCGAGAGATACTTTTGCCAATCTATGTTACTGTTATCAATGGTAAATACTTCAGAACCATTTGTATTGAATTCGACTATCTTAATTTGAAGTATGGTGTCTTCATAATTGATTGCTTTTTGGTCTATAAAGGCGCGAAAATACGGTATTCTATGCGCATTATCAAAAGAGTGAATATGACGCAAGAACTGCCCATCCACCTCGCGGAACATCCAGCTATCTATGATACCTACATGATAGCGAGTGTATAATGTCCAAAGTGCGTCTTGTTCCCACGCATGATCTCGATTTTTGTCCTTCAGATTTACGGCGTACCAATCCCGCACAAACTGTCTTGTATAATCATTTACACGTAATGCATAAAATCCAGCACACGGTAAACTATCATCGTGACACGGCTTATTGTTCAGAAATAGTATTTGGTAATGAGCATAGGGTTGAAAAAAATTCTCCAATGACTGATTAAAATCCTTGAAAATACAATCGCTGTCGATATACACAATGTAATCATACGATGATTCCAGTAATTTAGATGTGCTCAGTAGTTTTGACCAAGACGCATGGCGGTGTTCACCAGTATTAGGATCAATACAATTATAAAGCGGTGTATCATAACGATTGTTTAAATATGGCCGGTAATAGACAAAGTCATAATTATATCGCTTACAGTATTCTTGATTAATCGCCGCGACAAGGGAATTATAACTGGCGCTGTGTATATTCGCATCCAGGTTCCGATTATCTGACATAAACACTAAAATACGCATACCTATAGTCTGAATAGATAATCACCACGGACAACATCCCTGCGTTTCTATCATCCGCCGCCAACAAAATCCCGCCGGTATCCGGTTCATGATCAGTCTTAACACCGTCGCCGCCCCCGCCGGCTCCTTTACGTCACCGGCCACTCCCACCACCGAACACAGCAGATTAATCTCCACCGGCTCCAGGGTCCAATCACCTCCCTGGAAAAGTCCGGAGACTGCCATGCGCTGCCATTCCACAGATCGACACGGATTATCCACGCCCCTAAACATGGCCACATCCATGAGCGCCACCACCTGCTTCAAGACCGTCTCCAGATGTTCCATCGGCAGCTGATCAAAACACCGGAGTTCCAGGCCATGCGCCCAGTGTTTGTTATAATTAATATCCAGCCCAATCACATCCAGCGGTTTATACGCAGTATGTGCCAATAGCGTGTCATACCACGGCAGCGGCCCCAGTTCGTCCTTGCGCACCTGAAGGATCTTACCCACCGGCATCGTGTCCGTGTCAAATGTACCCATACCAATGTACCGCGATACTGCTAGTCTCTGAGAGCCCGCTACAAACTTGTTCGACAGCGTAGAAAAGGGATCCGCCGAGCCATAGGCCGCTACCCACAACGGCTCGAACCACTGAATCAGACGTGCGAGTCGCCGATGCTTTTCTAAAAAATCCGCGGGCCAAAGTGGCCTGCGATCCCATCCCAGCCTCGTCGGCAGCGTTACATTAATGTGGATAGTCCCATTATTAAACATGGATACATGTCGCGGATTCGTCAGATAGGTGGCGAACGGCTCATTCCGAGGCACAATCATGAAGGGGCCATACTCGGCAATGATACCCTCTTTTGGTAGTCGCGCAAATTCAGCCACGAATCGTGTCTCACCGGAAATCAACTCCTCCATGACATCGCGCACCGTTGCCCTATAAAAGCGCTGCGTCATGAATTCCACTGTGTCTCCGTCCCACATGAAGACCCGGTTGATTTCGTCACCGAGCCACTTTGAGTACGTACAGGCCCACTCAAACAGTGTCTTGCTGAATCGCGGATTCGGCTTCGGCACACGTTCATACGTGGTCGCATGCTCGCCACTGAGGTCACAATGTGTCAGACTATGCCCGTTCATGAGAATGGGAACGGTCAGCTTGCCCCCGTGAGCGTCTAGCATGGCGGCCAGAGCTTCCTTGAGCTCCGCCGGCTTATACGCCGAATAATAGTCAACGCTGTAGCGTTCGGGGCGCATAGCGCCATCAAATGTACAGATTTCACGTGTCCGACTCGTCGCAATATATGTCTCGTGCTCAACGCCGAGTCCCCAAAAAAAACCGAAGCGCCGATACGCATGGCGATATCGGTCGTGCTTAGGTAGATTACGCAAGACGGGTGGTGGATCGGCTAACATCCCTATAATGATCCCACAAATTCAGAGATGTAGATACAGTGAATCGCTGATCTCGCCGATACGCAGTCCCCGCATCTTCTCTAGCATGGCGAGGTCACAACGAATCGTGGCGATGGCCGACCACTCATCGAGAATGTTGGCTACACGGAGCAGAGCGCGCTGGATATTGCCCTCAAAGAGACCATGGGTCGCGGCAATCTCAGACAGCGTAGCGCCGCCAAGGGCGGCTGCCACTACTGATGCCCAGAGCGGTGTCAGATTCCAGAAGGCGGTCGGCGAGGCCACCCCATGACGGTCCTCCGTGGCCAGACAGGCGCGCCGTTGGTCGCCGATCCAGTAGAGCACTTCCTTGGCCTCGTGACTGAGCCCCGTGTCCTCTACAGTAGAATCGTCGCCACCCTCCTGGAGAAAGCCGGCGAGCACACAGGCCACCTCGGTCGCAGTCAGGTCGTCGCAGCGTCTTGATGCGGCGAGCAGCGGCATGAGAATCAGGTGAGATTCAGCAGACTCTGACGCACAGAGTCCGAGTGTAGTCAGCGTGCCGGCTTCATGTGAGAGGAAGCCCCACTCTCGCAAACACGCCTCCAGCGGCTCCACGGATAGCAGAGGCGCAGCATCCCAACGCGCCACGGTGGCCGTCAAGGTCGCAGACTCCGCACGGACCACTGCTAGTTCCTTGAAGGTGTCAGCCGCCGATGCTAACCGTTTCTCATCATTCGCCAGGGTCCAACGATTGAGGGCTGCGACCGCCTTCTTCCGTTTGGCGTTTACCGAGCCGGCAATCTCGGCCTCTAGCGCGGCCTTCTCCGTGAGCGCCTGCTCCTCGGCCGGTGTCAGTAGCGCAGCCAATGTCGCAATACGGGCTTCCAGGCGCTCAAGATCCTTGCTCACGGAAGCGCGCAGATCACGCTGTTGTTGCGCCCAGTAGCTCTGGTTCACGATGTCGATGCCCGACGTGAGACGATTCTTGAGGATGAAGTCGTAGTGGAACCGCATACGTGACTGGAGCGGCGGTAAGGCGCCCGTGAGCAGACCACGGAGCTCGCCGATGTCTACTGGTGCGCGCATGGGTTCGTAAAGGACGAGGCCCTGGGTGTCCAGACCACGACGTCCCGCCCGCCCCGCCATCTGGATATACTCGTCGGGACGCAGCAGCCGCTTTCCACCCTCACAGAATTTCTCCAGTTCCAAGAAGACCACCGTCTTGGTCGGCATGTTCAGGCCCACCGAGAACGTCTCCGTCGCAAACAGAGCCCGCACGAAGCCGCGGCTGAATAAGATCTCCACAATCTCCTTGAGCAGAGGCTGGAGCCCCGAGTGGTGAAAGGCGATGCCGCGGATCAAGAGGCCGCGAATGGAGTGGTACTGGGGGGACTTTTCCAGAGTGCCGCGGAAGCGCGACAGATGGAAATCGATAATGTGGGTGGCGGCGGCGGCCTCGGAGGAATCTAGCAGTGAGCCGGTGACGAGTGCGGCGTAGCGCTCACATTCGCGGCGGCTGAAGATGAAGAAGAGCGCGGGCAGCTGCTTGGACTCGCCGAGCCAGGCCAACATGCGATGGAATCGAGACACGGGATCTTCGACGCGGACTTTGCCACTCGGCGGCGCACCGGCGTAGCCGTCACGGGCACGGGCATCTACCGCCTTCTTGTAAGCGAGAGCGGCATCGGCGATGGACTTGCGGTCACGGAGCCAGCCGGCGTAGGAGTCATTAATCCAGGTGCCGTCGGTGCGGAGCAGGGGCACCACTGTCATGTCGGCATTCAGTACACCGTGAACGAGGGGCACAATACGGTAGGTGGTGGAGAGCAGCACGGTGCGATGCTGATGGAGCGTGGCGAGCCAACCTGCTAGTGACTCCGCAGAGGGCAGAGTGGCAGAGAGGAGCACTAACTTCAGACCCTTTTCTACGGCTCCCTTTGAGAGAACTAGCGTCTCTTCCCAGACGTGGCCGCGATCCGGATCCTGAATATAGTGAACCTCGTCCATCACAATGCCGCCGACGCCCTCAAGGGATACGGCGGCCGTTAGTCCTACACCCTCTGTTGCAGTGCCGCGCTTAATAAACAGATTCCGCAGAATCTCCGCCGTCATGACGATGATCTGCGCATCCGGACACATCTTGATGTCGCCCGTCAGGATACCCACGGTCGCGTTAGGAAAGAGTTTCTTCAGATCGTGGTACTTCTGGTTAGACAGCGACTTAATGGGTGTCGTATAGAAGACGCGCTGGCCGCGAGCCAGACAGTAGGCGATCAGGTACTCGCCGATAAAGGTCTTGCCGCTACCGGTCTTGGCGGTCACAAACACATGGTCGCCGGCATGGATACCGAGGACCGCGTGCTTTTGAAAGGGGTCTAGGTCGTATTTCGTGGGTAGAGCCAACTCCGGCGGAGGCCAGTGGGGCGCCACCATGGCGTTCGGAATGTGTAACATCGTACTGGCGTTTTAGGGACCGTGTTCAGTATCAACTTTTAATGCCCATTACGGCTCAAATTCATGTTTGTTTTGCTTGGAGTATCTCTTCAGATGTAATCATATCATATCCGAAATATACAAAATCCTGTTTATATACGGTATTAATCAAAGACACTGCTTCAAATGTTAATAGATTATAGTAATTACAGGATGACTCATTTTTAATAGGGAAATTCTTGAATCCGAGTGCATCCATATCGCTAGCCAGCGTTTCTTGTCTTAATATGTGAATAGAAGGATCTATTTTGCCATCGACGATCAGAAAATGATGTTGTGGGCGAACATGATTATCTAGTACAGCCTCATCCTGTGCGAACCGCTGAAGATAGGTGGTAATGGTATTCGTTATAGTACACGCTTCTTCTGTACCTTTAATGAGTTTATTAAAGAATAAATCACTTATAAGTCGCGTATATGGATTCCGAACAATAGTAAAGATTATGAGATTATATAACTCAATATTGAATCTAGATCTATGTTCAAGTATAGTGGACAGTGTTTGATGTTGTAGGGACACATGTGAAAACGTTTCATCAAAAAAATATAATGCTGATTTGCTTAGTGGAATATGATAGCTGCTTGAAAGATAGTGCTCAACTGCTGTTCCGCCTGTTTTGGGGATATGAATAAAGAGGACATTTATGGTATGATTTTTAAAATAGGGCATATATCTATACGGGCTAGACAAATTATGTTAACAATTTTGACTTTATAAACACATGGATATCGGGTGACGCTACAGCATTTGGAATATGTAACATCGTATATACTTTTAATGAGGCATCGATTAATGCATAAATGATCTAAAGAGATGTAGTAAGTATAGATGTACCACAATTTGTCGTAGTTGGAGTAAATACTATATTACGTTCTGCCGCTAATTCAATAATTTGTTCGTATGTTATAGTATTTGGTTTTTTTTCGAATATTTTACGGGTTAATCCCCTGTATGTATCAATATTAATATATGTATCATTTATAGGAGTTAAATTGAACTTCTTCTGAATTGTATCTAGAATAGAGGAATAATTTACACATAGATCATCATAATCTAATAACACATAGTTTTTAACTTTTTGGGGCATTATATTCGTTAAATACTCATTTTTCATCCTGCGCAATTCAAAAATATTTGAATATTTGTGTAATGTATTATAATTGAGATCGCCTAACATAATAGACCCGTCAGCTTTAACGGAATAAAATTCATTAAATAAGAAATCCGTCAGTGTATGTAATGTAGGAGGGACGTGATATTTTTGTCTATTAAAACTATTTAGCCAATCTATCTCGTTTCGTATTATACCTATAAACAGTGTATCATCTGCTATAGGAGAAAATGTGTTGTGGCCAAAAAAATGTTTCCAACAATGATCCCATGTTACATCAACATCAAAATTGGCTTTAATAAGTTGTTCAAGATAGTTTGTCCCACTACATCTTTCTCCAAATATAGTAAAATATTTACGTGTAGGGTCGTGGACAAATCCACGCCTACATTTATACATTTCATATTCGTCATAAACATCACTAGCAGTTATTATCTTATCTGACATCTATACTATTTGCTTAAAATTTGTGTACTGTTTTATACGAACAGTTGTAATGTCAAAGATTCTTGATGTTCGGGGGATCTGCGATCTGGAGTGTCTGAGCAACGGCGCCGTTGACACAATGTCAATATGAGACATGTCTGTCTATGTTCTGGGTCCAAGTGTTCACTCGCGATCGTTATTGATTATTTTGATTTTTCGATGGGCGAGCACCTCATTATATAACAACATGTCATACGTGGGTATTTTAGATATTTTTGTTTTTAACTCGGAATAATTTTTAATCTCTTGCTTACCAATCTTACCAATATTTCTAGAATGTTCACCCATGACATGTGCGCAGTTATACTCCGCATTTAGCATGTCATTTAATTGTTTAATATCCTCCGTTAACCTCTCGACAATACAAATAAAATAATATGATTTTATCTGCTTCTTAATGTTTGCGATTGTTGGAAATCCATATTCATTAAGACATCCCATTCTATCGCATTGTATTTTCCCCATATGTATCAAATACTGTTCAAAGTTATACTGGTCCATATCGATCATATGAATTTGTGTGGCCGGATAATCAAAATAATAATAATGAGATATTGCCCTATTTATAGGATTTCGGACACAGGAGATTTTAAACTTTGTTCGTATATTGAGCGGTTTATATGGATAACTATCCGACATGTGACTAAGTATAACCTTAAGTTTAGAACAATCATAATATTCACATATAGCAGCTATATTTCTTCTAACAAAATTCATATTAGATTTTGCCTTAGTTGGCATATATATTTCATCGGGCGTATACAGCTTAGAAAAAAAATCAAATAAAGAAAACCGTAAAGAAGATCCTCCGCATTTTTCTATATGATAGAAAATGAAATCTACGGACATTTTATTTATTATAGCCGTTTCTGACTCGTCAGACATCTATACAATGCGCGTAATCTATTGATAATAAATCGAACGATGTGCTATAATGGCAAAGATACTCGATGAGCGCGAGCTCTGTGATCTGGAGTGTCTGAGCATTGGCGCCTTTGCGCCATTGACCACGTATATGACGAAGTTTCAGTATGATACATGCCTGTCTATGCTCCGAATTCGGGTTGAGGGTGTACTTCATGTATTCCCGATCCCGATCGTGTTATCAGTGGCGGAACCTGTTGCCATCGGAACGTCGCTGGCCCTAAAGACTGTGACGGGAACACCTGTTGCGACCCTGGTTGTGGGCGAGTGTTGGCAGCCCGACAAGAGCGCCGAGTGGTGTGCCGTGCTTGGCTCTGATGATGACAATCACCCCTATATCCAGTATGCCGCTACGAAGGGTGCGTGGTATGTGTCTGGTGCTCTGACCATGGGCGACTACTCCTTCCATTCCTCCTATGGAGCCGAGCGTCGCACGCCCGCAGAGCTTCGGGCCGCCGGTCCCTGGCTGGGATTCCAGACCCGCAATCCTCTTCACCGCTCTCACATTGAGCTCATCCGGAGAGCAGCAGCGGCGACGCCTGATCTCAAGGTCCTGCTTCATCCGGTTGAGGGTGTCACCCAGGAATGCGACGTACCCTTTCCCGTGCGCATGAAGTGCTATCGCCAGGTGCTCTCCCAGCTGCCCGGCACTACGCTCTCCATCTTACCTCTGAGTATGCGCATGGCGGGTCCTCGCGAGGCCGTCTGGCACGCCGTTATCCGTCGCAACTATGGCTGCTCGCATTTCATTGTGGGACGTGATCATGCCGGCCCCTCCTACAAAACAAAGGAGGGTCGGCCCTTCTACGACCCGCTGGCGGCGCAGGCCCTGGCCAAGTCTCTGGAGGCCGAAATCGGTATCACAATTGTAACGTCAGAGGAGGTTGTATTCTGCGAGGACACGGAGACTTACATGACGACTGCCGAGGTGGCCGGTGGTTCTGTATTAGCGGAGAGTACCATGGATGGTATGACGCTGTCCTCGCATCGCCGCTATCGCACAAAACAAATCTCTGGTACACAGTTTCGTGCCTTGTTGGAGTCAGGTTCGACCGTGCCTTCCTGGTATTCGTATCCAGAAGTCATCGCCCCTCTTCAGGCATTCTATCAGAAGCCCCGCGGTCTCTGCGTCTATTTTGTTGGGCTCTCTGGCGCGGGTAAGTCTACGCTAGCGCTCGCGCTCAAGGCGCGTATTCAAGAGGAGGCTCCGCATCGTGAAGTGACGATTCTGGATGCGGATGAGATTCGGACGAATCTGTCGAAGGGTCTCGGATTCTCTCGTGAGGACCGCTCTACGAATGTGCGCCGCATCGGTTACGTGGCATCCGAGATTGTGCGTCACGGAGGTATTGTCCTTGTGGCGAATATTGCGCCGTTTGAGGCGGATCGCACAGTTAATCGCAAGGCCGTCGAGGCCTGGGGCACGTATCTGGAGATCTTCGTGGACACGCCGCTGGCCACATGCGAGACCCGTGACGTAAAAGGACTCTATGCCGCGGCGCGGGCGGGCACCATCAAGCAGTTCACGGGCATCTCGGATCCCTTTGAGGAGCCTGTGACGGCATATTGTCTGGGCGAAAAAAGCCTGGAGGCTGCTAATGCGGAGGTGTGGGGCCAGGTCCAGCGACTCCTCTAAAGAGTTGCGAGTCTGTCTGCCAACTTCGCGAACTTATACTCAATCACCATATTGAAGAATGTATTTTTATCCTTCTTGCCGTCGTAGGTCGCCAGTGCCCGTGCCTTGGCGATAAGCGCCGGTCGCGCCTTCTTGACAAACTCGAGCACGGCGTCATGGGCCGGCTCCATCCACGGCAGCCCTGGCACCAGCTGACCAAGGATCGCCGTCTCCAGTGTCGCATGGAATATCATGCGGTTGTATACGGCGTGGTCGCCCTCCAGCTCGGCCGGCGGATAGGTCGGCTCACGGGTCAGCGGATTCGCACAGAGTACATCGGCCTGAATAATCTGGAGAATGGCACCGACCGTCTGAACTGCCGCCCACTTCTCACCATGCCAGGTGTTGAGAAGTGATAGGCATACCTTGCCGTCGCGATACAAATTGGGATTGAATCGCGTGACCGTGTCGTTCGTGAGATAGGTAAAGACAGGCGGCTCAAAGGGATAGTTATCTGGCAGTCGCACCTCGAAGCAGAATGGCGCACCGTGATAGGGCGTATCCTCGCCACCGCAAATGATCGCCCAACCATGCATCATATCCACCTCGTCCAGAACCCAGAAGATGCCCTGATCTGCGAGGTCCATAATCTTACTAATATCAATACATGCCCGGCGTTGAGCAAGAGCGGTCGGAGGCATCGTACTGTCGCCTACCATGAGGCAATATGCGTCACCTTTTTTCTCCCGACACGTTCATTTAATTCTTACTGTTTATATGTACTTAATAAATGAATATTCTCGTTACAGGCGGATGCGGGTTTATAGGATCAAACTTCATAAATTATTTGCTAAAACATAATTCGAATATCAATGTATTTAATATTGATTGCCTGAATTATTGCGCATCTAATTCCAATGTAATTGCTAGTCCCAGATATAAGTTTATTCATGGTAATATTACGAGTAAGGATCTCATCGACCATATTCTTAATGAATACAATATTAATACTATTGTTCATTTTGCAGCACAGTCCCATGTAGATAACTCGTTCGATAATTCGCTACAATACACTGTAGACAATGTGTTAGGAACACATACTCTCTTACAAGCAGCAAAAGAATATGGACGCCTTACATGTTTCTTACACTTCTCCACCGATGAAGTGTATGGAGAAGTGGATCGTGATCACGCCGGCTGTACAGAGAGATCACTGCTTAATCCAACGAATCCCTATGCCGCTACAAAGGCCGCCGCCGAGTTTATTGTGCGCTCCTATCATCACAGCTTTAAGTTACCGACGATTATTGTCCGCTGTAATAATGTGTATGGTCCGAATCAATATCCAGAGAAGCTTATCCCCAAATTCATCGATCTTCTTTCACAAGGGAAGCGTCTCACCATTCATGGAAAGGGTGAGACACGCCGCAATTTTATCTGGGCAGAGGATGTTGCGCGAGCAACATGTATGATTCTGGAAAAGGGAGACATCAATGAGATCTATAATATTGGTACTAATTCCGAATATTCTGTAATGGATGTGGCTGCACTCCTCGTGAAGCATATGACAGAAGACGGGATTCTTGAGAATCATGTACAAGCCGTCTCTGATCGTCCATTTAACGATTTTAGATATTCCGTGGATTCATCGCGACTCCGCGAGTTGGGGTGGGCCGAACTTCATACCAATTTCGAAGCCAATATACTACAACTAATCGCTGAGGCGCGCGCGAAGGCACCTCAGAATTGATGATTGAATATCCAGTAGCGGAATGTTCTCTGTTGTACAGAACGCCTCCAACTTAGAGGTTGCTAGTTCATTGTTGGACCGATGAGATTTAATAAATTGCATCTGTTCATCATAGGATACAGTTGTCCAGGTATGCGCATTATCGAGGAGAGCCCTATACTGCTCCAGCACCCAATTGTGTTCGACCAGGCCAGGGTTTACCAGGTTAAATGTCCCAAGGACTCGTCGCTCAATCATCCGATCAATGATGGCCCACATATCGTCCAGCACCGTCATAGAATTAGGAATAGAACAGATGTTCTTGTAACTGACAATCTTGTCGATAAAATTACGATTACTCTTCTCGGCAGCAATGGGCATGCGAATACGAAGCTGTAGGGTGGTCGCAAAGCGGCGAATCTCCTGATCCGTGTAGCCCTTTACAATGGAGTAGGAAGAGCCGAAGAAATTGGGAACATCCTCCTCTGTAAATACACGCTTATCTGCGGTGTAAGTAAAAATACAGCCGGTTCCGAGATAAATACAATGGATTCCCTGCGCCGCACAGATTTCCGCCAGATGCATGGGCGCAATATAATTGTCGCGCATGTTCTCCACGAGCTTTCCTGGCTGTTCCAGGTAATCAATCGTGGGAATACCCTCTCCGTGTGTGCGACCTAGGAGTGAGAATACGGCATCTGGCGCTACAGATCTGATCTCATCTGCAGCCGCCTGATAGTGTTCAGGACGAGTCTTAGCAACGATTACAGTATGTTTTGTATTGCGGCAGAACTGCTGACCGATCCATCCGTTTGCCCCAAAAATCAATACTCGCATTTTAATATACTAACGGCAGACAGCTTTAGCCCGCTTGCTCTGAGCATAGGGCGAAATCATGTAAACTTGACTTTAGCAGCCTGACCCTTAGAATCCAATACGATGGCCGCTGGACTCCCTAATCAAGTGATTCTGTATATTAAGAGTCGCAGTTTAGACAAGCGGTTTATTCTCATGGACACTAGCTTCAGCGACGACACACTCGCATGGACACTGACGCCCAGCACAGTAGTCGAGCAGCTTAATGTTCTGGCGGCGCCTCCTGTCACGTCTATTGGCGAGTATCTGGGTCAGTATACAGTACACACGTCGTCGGGTGTTCTGCTGAGGAAGGCGATTCGCAAGCACATGGACATTCGCATCGCCTCTGCTAGTGGCCTGGAGGCTCTCGTTATCTCGCTATCGGCACATACGACTATCTTTGGCTCTCACACACTGAAGACTAATTTGTGTCTTACGCATACCTATCTGACTCCTGCTCCTGCTCCTGCTCCTGTTCCTGCTCCTGCGCTTGCGCCTGTGGTCGTCAAAAGGAAGAGCGACCAACTGTGCGCCTTCGTGGCCAAGAAACTCATGCGCCTGGCGATTCTAGACAAAGAGCAGTGCCCGATTACGGTAGAGGACTTCAGTGAGGGCAATACGGCAGTCATGCCCTGCGGTCATCTCTTCATGCAGTCGGCGATTGAGGAGTCGTTCAAGACCGAGCCGACCAAGTGTCCATGGTGCCGTCAGCCAGGTCGCCCACAGTATGTGTAAAAGTTGACTCCGGCCCAATAAATGTTCATTTTGGTTAACATGCGACGAGCATTGTCTCTCTTTTCAGGAGCGGGTGGTGACACACTGGGTCTAGAACGCGCGGGCTACACGGTAGTCGCCTTTTCTGAGAATAATGCCCATGCGATTGCGACACACCAGGCCGCCTTTCCCCACTCGGTTCTTCTTACGGATCCAGCTACGGGCTCCACCGACATTACACAGATTCCCGATAGCGTATTTGAGGCCTATGCGGGACAGATCGACGTCATCTTCGCCGGTTTTCCGTGTCAGGGATTCAGTCACGCAGGCAAGAAGCGCGCCGGCGACAAGCGCAACGAGCTCGTTCACGAATTTGCCCGTGCCGCTCGTCTTGTGAAACCCCGTTGGATCATCGGCGAAAATGTCCGCGGTCTCCTTAGTCGCACCGGCTCTGTTACCCAAGGTGTCACAGAGCCAGTAATCGATATTATTCGTCGTATCTTGGACAATGCCGGCTATAAGATCACATACAAGGTCATTGACGCAACAGAGGTAGGTGTACCCCAGTTGCGCAAACGACTGATAATTGTAGGCTATCGCAGCAGCCAATGGTATCCGCACGTGACTTGGCCAACGGCAGGTCCAACCCCTACTATCCGATCACTGCTAGAAACCCATTTGGTCGGCGCGACCCCCTTGACGGCCGCATGCGATCCGCGGTTTCTCATCGAGGCAACAGGAGAGCCCACTGGAGCCGTTCATCCGAACCTTCAGCGACTAGCAGCGGGAATTCGGAATCGCTCATCAAAAGAGATTGAGGCCGATCCCGATGGCGAGTTGACCATTGTGGAGCCGGAGGGCCTCATCAGCTTTGGTCGCCGCCGCGGTGGCTATCATGGCGAGGTCGTCGATCCCGATGCGCCTTCCAAAACCATCATTTGTACATACACACTGTGCCCGCGTCTGTTCGTGGGCCTGCGCTCCACCGGTACCTGGATTCGGACGCTGTCCGTTCGCGAGCTCGCGCAGATTCAGGGGTTTCCGGCGGACTATCCGTGGCAGGGCGGTGAAAAAGCGGCGATTACGCAGATTGGGAATGCTGTGCCGCCGGCTCTGGCAACCTTCGTGGGACTAGCACTCGGATCGGCGACTATGAGGCGGGTACCCCAAGTGACTGCTGCGACTGCTGCGGATTCCGATGAGGACTAATGCGTCTCCAGAAAGGCAAGTGTCTGAACAGTCATCTCCTTCATCTGCGCAGCAGTAAAGGGGGTTTGACCGCAGAACTGACGAAGCTTACACTCCACCATAGGGAAATCGGCAGCATAGTTGCGCGTCCACTCATCCATCATCATGGCCCGAATTTTTGTCCAGAATCCCTCCTCATCGAACTCGCGCCCGCGGAAGAAGATCTGGTTAGTGAAGAGAGTATTCAGTGTTGTCTTTGAGACCTTGTCGAATCCACTGAAGAAGTAGATAATATTTCCCTTCTCGTAGGCTCGTGGAAGATGCTCATTCCACATGGGGCACAGACTGTCCTTTGATGACTTACACTCTATGCCGAGCCACTCAGTGATCCGGCAGGATTTGATTCGCACTAGATATAGATCTGGTGCCGGATTCATAGCACCACGCCCTGTCTTGCTGTACGGTTGGAGGATTGTGTAGTACCCATCGGTATGGGGCAGGTCCAACGGCTTGGGCCTATGTGTGTTTCGATCCATAATGTATTCTTCCTTTGCCTTTTTGGCGCGGCCAGTGGGTGGAATAATCACTATCTTAGGAATGATGGTCCACCCTTCACCTGCGAAGAACTCCGCTACGGCGGTTTCATGCTGACCGCTGTTGGTGGAGCCTTCAGAAGAGGCGGCGAATGGGGTTGAAATAAGCCGTGGGGCAATAGAAATGAATTGTATAAGGAGTGACATCGTATATGCTACATCGCATACTAGCCCCAGTCAACTTTTTCACATGCGGGAGAGTTTGCGTTATAATATTTTATAGTCCTTTATATAAGCAGCATGATTACAAGTATAGTGTTTGATTTAGATGGAGTATTATTTGATGGTTGTGATTTTCACGCAAAGATGTTTATAGAAGCAGTGTTGACTATTTTGCCAGATCACACACTAACAAGGGAGTTCCATGATCAGGAGTTGAATGCTTTGCCGACGAAATATAAGCTGAAGAAACTGGGGATTCAATCAGAAATATCTGACAGAATATACGCACTTAAGCAGCAGCTTACCGCAACGAGAATAGGAGATTCTATACGCCCGGATAAGAAGGTACAAGATATCTGTGTGAAGCTACAAGCTCTTGGGTACAAGATATTCTGTGTGAGCAACTCCATTCGCAGCACGGTTGAGGCATGCCTATCTGGTATGGAGGTGAAAGAGTATTTCTCTGGTATAATTTCCAATGAAGACGCATCAGCGCCTAAGCCGAGCCCTGAGCCGTATCTAACTCTGTACCGCCTACATGGGCTCAGCGCGAGTGAGTGTCTGGTGCTAGAAGATTCTGAGTATGGGATACAATCTGCAAGGGCTTCTGGGGCACATGTGCTTCCCGTGCGCGACTGTGCTGATGTTACTCTAGAAAAGATTCTTGGCGCACTAGGAGTTTAAAGGCTAGATGCGCCAACGGGTTTCCGTCACGTGTTCCTTTACTCCAGCACCAACGGGGATCCATGTTAGTATCGAGCGGCGCTCTCGAAGTGTATATGTCGGTTTAGGAACCGGTGGTACGGGCCGGATAGGTAGTGGGGCCGTTCGATAGGCACCAATCGGCATCCATGTCATCCTAATATGGGCCGCCACTTCCGTGGAAGCTCGGTACTACAAACTTGAACCTACGCTTCCACGGAAGTGGAAGTGGAAGCTCGGTACTAGTGTGTAGCTTTGCTACAAACTTGACCCCCCGTTTGAGCCATGATCAAATACTTACATCGACGTAGGAATGACGACGCTAAGACACTTTATGGACGCCCACAGGGTCAAGGATTCCTCGTGGAATTTAACAGGTCTACCTGGTGGTACGACTGGCTGGGCAGGCAAATATCACGTACCCGAAGAGGAGTATGAGGCTTTTCTGTCCCATGTTCACACTCACGTCTTTACTCATGGCCGTGCGTGCTCACTTCTAGAGAAGCACAAGGCACAGGGGCCTATTCTGATTGACCTCGACTTTCACTATGCGGCCGGTGGTCCTCTCCGCCGCCGATTCACCGATACCCATGTTCGCGCCTTCGTGACGGCCTACGCCGATGCCGTCAATCGATTTATCACTGTAGACACACCCCTCCAGTTCTATGTAATGCTCAAGCCGGCACCCGAGGCCGTTCCTACCAAGGATATGCACAAGGACGGTATTCACGTAGTCTGTCCTACGGTGACAACTCATCCCAGTCTCCAGTTTGCCATCCGCGGCTATCTGCTCCAAAACAATGTCATCGAGCACATCTTCGGTGACACGGGGCTCACAATTGAGCCCCAGGAGTGCTTCGATTCCAGTGTGATCGCGACAAACAACTGGTTCCTGTATGGCGCCTGTAAGCCGGACAAAGCCTGGTACAAGGTGGAGACTGTCTACGAGTTCATGCCCACGGCCTCACAGGAGGAGGTCACACCTGAGATGCTTGTAGAGGTCGCCGCCTCGACGCCCCTGGAGGTCATGAAGCTCTGTAGTATTCGTTACCAGCGAGATGAGGTCACCGATCTCCAGATCCGACCTGAGGCCGAGACCGAGTGGGCCGCTCTCCTCAGTCAGTGGGGCAAGGGGTCCAACTTCGCAAAGGTCAAGACACCGACGCTGGCCGCGACCGCGGCGACCACGCTCCCGCCCGATCTGGATATCAGTGCAGAGCTCATCCAGGTCAGCGGTCTATCTGTGAAGACCGGCTATTCCGAGCAAGATATTTCTCTTGCATTTCGTCTGGTCCGCGAGTGTATGGACGCCACCAAGCGCGCCAAGGCCTATCAT
>Ga0209189_1000706_pt1 | contig 26875 bp, 25 predicted proteins | sample C_130820_EF_Meta_FD_187308 | JGI IMG/M metagenome (GOLD analysis project Ga0209189, IMG submission 187308) | Freshwater microbial communities from Lake Croche, Canada to study carbon cycling - C_130820_EF_MetaG (SPAdes) (version 3) | ecosystem: Environmental > Aquatic > Freshwater > Lake... | reverse complement strand
TAATTAAGTATAATAAAAATTCAAATACTAAAACTCAACATCGCAGTCAAAGATTTAAAAAAAAATCAACATCAAATCTTAATTGGAGAAGAAGCAGTATTTATTCAATTTATAGCACATTTTTCTTTTTTTATTATACTTTTCTTAGATAATCAAAACTAAAATGTTTCAAAAAAACATTTTTTGCAAAATAACTTGGAAGTGTAAATTGTTAGATTTACTTTCGCAAGCTATTGATAATCAATCAATTAGTATTTTCAATAAAATAGTAATTAAAAAGAATCAAAATGGAATTTCGTACTGAAATTGAAGTGGCTCCAGCTCGCTTCAAAATCAGCACTGACTCAAAAATTATGACCGTTGGTTCGTGTTTCTCCGAGGTCATAGGAGCTCAGCTTACTGATAGTAAATTACAATGTCTCTGTAATCCTTATGGGACTGTATTTAACCCTTCCTCCATTTTCAAATTGATAAGCAATAGTTTGCAAAATCAACCAGTTTTCAAGCATTTATTTCTTGAAAACAAAGGTATTTGGCAGCATTATGATTTTCATTCTAAGTTTTATGGAAATTCAAAAGAAGAGCTCGAACGTGTACTTAATGAGACTCATAAGAATGTAAATCAGTTTTTGCGTAAAACTAATTTTTTAATTATAACACTTGGCACTTCAATTGTTCATCAACTTATTGAAAACAGACAAGTGGTATCAAATTGTCATAAAACTCCCGCTACAAGTTTTAGAAAAGAGATACTAAACGTACAAGAAATTTTACTACGTTTCCGACTAATGTACGATGCCTTAAAAATGCAAAATAATAAAATCAAGATATTATTGACAGTCAGTCCTGTGAGACATACTCGCGAGACTTTGCAGATAAATTCGGTCAGCAAAAGCATTTTACGCACCGCTTGCTATCATTTGGAACAAGGTTTCGAAGATGTGCATTATTTTCCGAGCTACGAAATCATGTTGGACGATTTGCGGGATTATCGTTTTTATGCCGCTGATATGATTCACCCAAACGAGCAAGCCGAACAATATATTTTCGAAAAATTTGCTAAAACCTATTTCACAGTAGACCTCAATGATTTTTTGATCGAATGGAATAAAATAAAAATGTCGCTTAATCATCGCCCAATTCAGTCAGACACTCCAGCTCATCAAAAGTTTTTAACTGATTTGCTTGAAAAACTGGATATTTTAAGCAAAAAAATAGATGTTAATAACGAAATAGAAATAGTACGTTCGCAACTCATTACGTCTTAAATAGTTATTAGATACTACTTAAAAAATCAGTGTGAACATTCGCACTGATTTTTTCGTTTCAGATTTGTGATTTCTCTATTTCCCATTGGAACTGTATCAATTAAAAATATGTTCGGAAAAACCTTTTTAAAAGCCCATTGGAGCAATCTATTAATGGCAAACTACGAAGTTTCACCCGAAATTTTGAATAAATATTTACCTTACAAGACCGAGCTTGATTTTTGGAATGGTCGCTGCTACGCCAGTGTTGTGGGTTTTCAATTTCTCGAAACCCAAGTTTTGGGCATAAAATTTCCTTTTCACACAAATTTTGAAATAAATCTACGTTTCTATGTACGCTATTATGAAAATGGAGAATGGAAACGAGGGGTAGTTTTCATCAAAGAAATCGTTCCGAAGTTTATGATAACTTTCGTAGCAAACACACTCTACAATGAAAACTACGCTACTCACCTCTGTAAACACGAAATTATAACAAATGATAGGCAAGTATTTGTAAAATATTCTTGGAAATCAAAATCAGGTTGGAATCATATCCAAGTCAATGCCGATTCTTCAACTATACCCATTGAAGAAGGTAGCGAAGAAGAGTTTATTACCGAACATTATTGGGGTTATGCTGGTTATTCCCCTTTTAAAACTAACGAGTATCAAGTTCAGCATCCAAGATGGAATATCCACCATGTGCATAACTCACAAATCTTGTGTAATTTTGAGGAACTTTATGGGCAAGATTTCGCTTTTTTAAAAGATACATCACCCACATCTGTGCTTTTGGCAGAAGGTTCAGATATATCAGTTTTTAAAGGAAAAGTAATAATTTAGACTCGCAAAGCAGGTTTCTAACTTGCTCGATGTAAAATAATAATGGGAGAACTAACCATCACAAAAGAAAAAGTACTACAAGCCCTCAGTACGGTTGAGGAGCCAGATCTAAAAAAAGACCTAGTTACGCTCAATATGATTCGTGACATCGAGGTTGGCGTCAATCAAGTTACTTTTACCGTAGTACTTACGACCCCAGCATGTCCGCTAAAAGAACTAATTAAGAAAAACTGTACCGAAGCGATTCATAAACATCTAAATTCTGATGTGAAAGTAACAATAAATATGACTGCTGACGTAACGTCAGTTCGTAATAATGCTCCAGTTTTGGCGGGTGTAAAAAATATTATTGCAATTTCATCGGGAAAAGGAGGCGTTGGCAAATCGACTGTAACGGTTAATTTGGCGATGGCACTCAAAAATGCTGGAGCAAAGGTTGGTATCATTGATGCCGATATTTCTGGACCTTCGATTCCCATAATGTTTGGTGCAGAAAATATGCAGCCTCTCATCACGCAAAAAGATGGCAAAAATATGATTACACCAATCATGCAGTACGGCATCAAAATGATTTCAATTGGCTTCCTCACACCTGCCGATAGTGCTGTGGTTTGGCGTGGGCCGATGGCAAGCCAAGCCTTACGCCAGTTCTTTGGAGATGTTGATTGGGGTGATTTAGACTATATTTTAATTGACCTTCCACCAGGCACAAGCGATATTCACCTAACTTTGGTACAAACCGTGCCTTTGACAGGTGCAGTGGTAGTAACTACACCCCAAAAAGTAGCCTTGGCTGATGTAATGAAAGGAGTTTCAATGTTTCGTCAACAGCAAATCAACGTTCCAATTTTAGGAATCGTTGAAAATATGGCTTACTTTACCCCTGCTGAATTACCCGATAATAAATATTATTTATTTGGGAAAGATGGAGGTAAAAACATGGCAGAAAAACTAAATGTGCCACTTTTGGGACAAATTCCAATCGTCCAAAGTATCCGTGAAGGCGGAGACGATGGTCGCCCAGTGATGATGGACGAAATCCCAATCGTAAGTGAAGCTTTTAAAAATGCAGCCGAAGCATTAGCTCGCCAGGTAGCAATTAGAAATGCTTCTGGCGAAAAAACTGTAAGAGTAGAAGTGCGATAAAAAAGTCCAAAGTCATCAGTTCGCAATCAACGGTTAGATTAGTTTTTTAGTTTAGCAGAAAATTCATTGTTCGCAATGAAAATCCTGAATTGTAACGGTGACCCGTTCCAAAAACCGTTTCAATTGTACAAGTTTTTTATTATTTTTACAGAATATACTTGCTGAAAATAAGATAAATGGAGAATTTAATTGAAAAAGTAGAAGAAGCTTTAAATAGCGTCAGACCATTTTTACAGACCGATGGTGGCGACGTAAGAGTTGTAGAAATAACCGAAGATTTCACTGCAAAACTCGAACTACTTGGTGCTTGTGGAAGTTGCCCAATGTCAACAATGACCTTCAAGGCAGGTTTAGAAGAGGCAATTCTGAAGGCTGTTCCTGAAATAAAAAAAGTGGAAGCCCTAAATCTGACGCCAGCATTTTAAGGCAAAAATGTATTGTTTATAGAAATTACATTTAAAAATATCAGCCACTTGTTTTTGCAAGTGGCTTTTTTATTAACTTGCAGTTGGAAACTTGATAAGGGATTCTAGAAAATATAAACTCCGACAATCTCATATCTCGAATCCCTTACCTACTATCTAACTTGGAATACTATTTACAGACCAAAAACTGTGAAAAAATTTAATAATGGCAAATAAAATCAGAGTCGGCGTTTTTTTCGGTGGTCAAGCACGAGAAAGAGAAATTTCGTATTTAGGCGGCAAAACTGCCTTTGAGCATATTGACAAGGCTATTTTTGAGCCTGTGCCTATATTTGTTGATAGTTTAGGGCATTTTATTCAGATTAATCCTGAATTGCTCTACGAAGATTCAATCCGTGATTTTTTTCCTTCAAAAAACCTCAATCGTGGTTTTAGGGTTTACATTGAATCTTTGGGCGAACTTAATGAAACCCAACTTTATAAACTTATCTACAAGGTAGGAAAGCAAATTCAGCCAACTGATTTTTCGCAAATCATGGATTTTGCTTTTACAATCATGCACGGTCCGCAAGCCGAGGATGGTGCGATACAGGGTTTACTCGAATGGTATGGTATTCCATACATGGGGCCAGGTTTAATGGGTTCATCAGTTGGTATTGATAAACCACTTCAAAACAAACTCATGTCGCTAGTGACTGGCCAAAAGAAAAAGATGGTCACGTTTACTCGTGAAGAATGGCAGGTGGCTGACCGCTCAAAAATGTTTACTGACCTTATAAATAATATTGGTTTTCCGTTTGTAGTAAAAGCTCCGCATCAAGGCTCGTCAATTGGTGTGGCAATCGTGCGTAAAAGAAGTCTTGAAGAATTTACAAAATCAGTTCAACAATGCTTTTTTGAGGTGAATTTCTTGAAACGTGACTGGGAAAAAATGACTGATCGCCAAAAACGTCATTTGATGGAAAAAACATCTAATCTTGATGAAGGTATCGGATTTCCACTTTATATAAACGGTAAAATATTGCATCATCCCGTCGAATTGATGGAGGAGTTAGACGCTCAATTATTTACACTCGATTCGATAACGGCTACTTCAGCCAATGCTGAAGACCATGTATTGATTGAAGAATTTGTGGTTGGACAAGAATTTTCTTGTGGGGTTATTCAGAACGATGATGGTAAAGCTATAGCCCTACCTCCTACAGAAATTTACGGTGAAATTCTTACTTTTGATTTCAAATCAAAATACAAATCAAACGTTACGAAGAAACGTATTCCTGTTGAGACAAGTCTCGAAAATCTTCATAAAATTCATGAAAGTTTGCTTAAAACCTTCAATAGTCTTGGTTTTTGTGTCGTCACTCGTATTGATGGATTTTTGACGCCTGATAGCCGCGTTTTACTGCACGACCCCAATACTTTGCCAGGAATGTCGCCCGCTTCGTTGATTTTTAAACAAATGGCAGAAATTGGCCTTACTGTTACACAATCAATAACTTATTTTGTTCGACAGTCAGTTCGAGAACGAATTCGTAGTGGAAAAAACACAGTTTCTTTGCGTAATTTACTTGAAAAAATAGATAATCTGATTGAAGAACGTGTAGCCGCAAACAGAAAGAAAGTAGCGGTTATATTTGGAGAAACTGACGAAGAATATAAAATTGCTCAAAAAAAACTCGGAGAATACGCTTCATCCATCGCTTACGAGCCAATAATGATTTGTGCCGCTCGAAATAGTCAGATGTATAAAATACCAATAAATTTAATGTTTAAGGCTGATATTCAAGATTTTGGTCAAAATATTGGAAAGCCAAAACATCCTTTCATTGCCGAAATTATGAGAAAAGCTGAGAAAATTACAGAAAAATATGCAGGAGGTTTTGAATGGCAAGTAAAGAAATTTTCCGAAATGGATTTGGCAGAAAATGTACAATTTATCTTCCAATGCAAAAATGAAACTTTGATTGAGTTATAATAAAGAAGCCGTCTCAAAATTAATTTTGAGACGGCTTCTTTTCTATAAAACTTAATTTTTAAAATCTTAGTTACAGTATTCACGAATCACATTGTACGCAGCCGAATAGCCTAATTCGCCAGCACGGCTAAGGTCATAACAACCAGCATTTTCATCGCCTAAGGCATGTTTGATTATTCCTCTTACATAAAATGCTTCACCGTATTTTGGATTCAATTTGATTGCGTTTGAGCAATCTTGCAATGCTTCTTTCTGCAATCCCATTGATGAACGAACCAAACCACGAGAAAAATAAGCTTCAGAATAAGTTGGATTTAATTCTATTGATTTGTTCAAATCTAAAATTGCCCCTTTGCCGTCGCCAGATTTAAATTTTGAGATACCACGGCTATAAAATGCTTCTGATCGGTCATCCGAAAACTCATTGATTTTACTTTTTTCCTGAATAACGTTACGCAACTCATCTAAAGTATTTTTAGTCATACGACCAGTATAATAAACCTTAGAATCAATATTTACATTATTGACCTCAATTGCTTTTGTCAAATCATTAGTTGCATCTCTTTGATTGCCGAGTTTGCTATTGCAAAAACCTCTAGCATAAAATGCACTTACATTCTTAGGGTCTAGTTGAATCGCTTTATCGTAATCATTCATTGCTTCACGGAAAAGTTCAATTTTTGTTTTCGCAAAACCTCTGTTAAAATATGATTCGCTATCTTCTGGGTTTAATTTTACAGCTTCATCAAAATCTTTGATTGCACCCGTGAAATCATTAATTTTCAAGCGACTAAATCCTCTACTTGCATAAGACTGTGAACGTTTTGGATTCATATCAATCGATTTCGTAAAATCTGTGATACTTCCTTGATAATCTTCTAAACGAGATTTACAGGCTCCACGAGAAAAATACGCTTGGTATTTTTTATCATCTTCGGTGTTAAGTTCAACAACTTTTGAGTAGTCTTGAATCGCACGACGATAGTCCAATAACTTTGCTCTTGTCATACCACGATACAAGAAAGCCAAAGCATCTTCTGGGTTTAACTCAATCGTACGGTTATAATCTTGCAAAGCCGAACGGTGGTCGTCTTGATCACCTTTGCTTTTTCCACGATATAAATAAGCCAAGGCATTTTTAGGATCGAGATCAATCGTACGGTCAAAATCTAAAATTGCACCACGGTGATCTTTCAATTGTTGTTTTGCCAAACCACGGTTGTAATAACTAGTAGAATTTTCTGGATTCATTGCTATGGCAGTACTATATGCTTGTGATGCACCTATATAATCGCCAGCTTTACTTTTATTGACACCAATATCAAAAAATTCGGATGCCGTCTGTTGGGCAGTAACTTGAAAAACACATACCATTAAACAGATTGACAGAAAAGGGAAGACTACTTTTTTCATAAGATTTTTAGAAAAATTTAAAATCACATTTAAGAATGAAAATATAGAAAAATTACACCAAGTTATGAAACGTTACACTTAGTTCCATTTAGCAAAGATAAATTTTATGCCTGTTTAGTCAATACTTTTTAGCAAAAAGTTTTTATGTAACAATAATAATGCTAGCATCCATCAATTTTTATTCTATATTACTTGCCAATTTCATTTTTTTTGCCAATTTTACAAAAAAATATTTTTGACTTCAAAAATAGTTACCTTTTGTTGCCATATAAAATCTTAATTTCATGAAATTACTGCATATTTTGGCAAGTGTAGCCATTATTTTTTCTGTGCTTGTCGCTTGTAATTCTTCAAAAAATACCACTAAAAATAAAAATAATAGTCGTAAGACTGACCCCGCCGCCGCCGAAGCTGCAGTTAAAATTGGCAAAATGCTTGACTTTTTGGCAACAGATTTGATTGGTGCATCTAGCCAAAAAGCTGAGGTTATCCGCACCGCAGAAGGCATCAGTATTACGTTTCAGCCAGATTTTTATTTTGAATCAAGTTCAGAACGTTTAACTTCAGATGCTTTAGGAGTTCTAGATGATATTTCGAGCGTTTTAAGTCAGTATCCGTATACTGAAATTTTTATCGAAGGTCATGCCGATAGTAGTGGTAATCAATTGAACAACAAGAAACTATCGGAAATGCGTGCAAAAACAGTTGCATTATATTTTAAAACTCATGCTGTCACGGCGGATAGATTGGCAATTGCTGGTTATGGTGCAACAATCCCAATAGAAAGTAATAGCACTCCAGAAGGGCGACGAAAAAATCGTAGGGTTTTGGTTAAAATCAGAGCCAATGAAGAAAAATTTTTAGCATCAAAAGCACCATCAAAAGGTTCAGGAGGAGAATAAATAATTAGAAAACTTTAATGTGAAAGAAGAGTAAGAAATTATAGTTCCTTACTCTTTTATATTTTAAGCAAATATCATAGTCAAACCAAATAGTAAGACAAAAACCAATGTTGATAATGCCATTTGTTTAAGCATTGAGTCAGGATTTGGTAAACGAGCAACCTTTATTCCATTCAAGAAAAACAAAGGGAAGACAACAACATAATAAAACTTATTTTCTCCTTGTAAAATGCTGAATGTCAAAATACTCAGCATACCTAAACCGAGTATTACCCAGTGGTAAATAATTGCTTTTTCTTTACCTAAACGAGCCGGTATTGTCTTTTTACCAGCACGAATATCTGATTCGATATCTCTAATATTATTTATATTCAAAACACCAGTAGCAAAAAGTCCACAACTTAGAGCAGGGAGTACATTTACCCATTCGAAGGTTTTAGTGAATAAATAATTACTTCCTAAAACCCCTACTAAACCGAAGAAAATCAAAACCGAGATGTCGCCTAAACCTGCATAACCATATGGTTTTTTGCCTGCTGTATAAGTATATGCAGCCAGCATTGAAAGTAATCCAAGTCCAAAAAAGCCCCAAAATGCTTGCATTGAGACATCTTTAAACGAAAAATAAAGCAGTGAAACACCAAAGATTAGGCAAATCACCGTCAAAACATAAATTCCACTGAGCATTTGTTTGGAAGTAATCGCCCCAGATTGCACGGCTCGCTGAGGGCCAACTCTTCCTGCTAAATCTGCTCCATTTTGCGTATCTCCGTAATCATTAGCAAAATTTGAAAGCACCTGCAAGGCAATAGTTGTAAGACAGCATAAGGAAAAAATCAGCCAATCAAACTGCCCTACCGATGCTGCTAAAAAACTGCCCATAAAAATACTCGCAAGTGCTAAAGGAAGGGTACGTGGACGAGCCGCAGAAAGCCAATGTTTCATAATGAGTGAATGAGTATATGAGTGAATGAGTGAATTATAGGACCAAAATGAATATATTTTTTATTCACTCATTCAAACATTCTATCATTCACTCATTTTTTTTAAATGCCTACTGCTTTTTTAAAATCTGGTGAATTTGGTTTTACTCCAGAAGCAAAGAAATGAGAAACTTCACCTTTCTCATTGATTACGTATTTACAGAAATTCCACGTTGGTTCTTTATCATTCCAGCCGTTTAAATCTTTTTTGCTCAACCATTTATATAATGGATGCTGATCGCTACCGACAACACTTACTTTTTCGAGCATTTGAAAAGTTACACCATAGTTTTTCTGACAAAATGAAGCAATTTCTTTATTTGTACCTGGTTCTTGTCCACCAAAATTATTTGCAGGCACACCCAAAACTACAATTTTATCGCCATTTTCTTTGTTAAATGCTTGCCAATCAGCGTATTGTGGTGTATAACCACACTCGGAAGCAGTGTTTAAAACCACAACCTTTTTGCCTTTATATTTTGAAAAATCGATGGTTTCTTTGCCATCGAGTGATTTCAAACTGAAATCATAAAACGAACCTTTTGCCATTATATTTGCTGGTTTTACCGACACCATTTTCTTATCAGAAAAAAGCATCTTGATTAGACGAAAACTCATAAGACTTGTCAATGTTAAAATAGAAACTGTTGCAAAAACGATTTTCCTTTTCATAGTCATATTTAGATTAGATAGGTGATTACATCCGTGAAGGAACTTTTATACCTAATAACCCCGTAGCTTTACTAATTGTTTCGGCAACTACTTTTATTAATGATAGTCTAAATTGTTGCTTATCGTTATCGGTTTCGTTCATAATCGAGACTTCAGCGTAGAACTGATTAAAAGTTTTGGCCAACTCATAGACATAATTGGCAATGATGGCTGGAGAATACTCATCTCCCGCTTTCTTTATGGCAGAAGAATATTCGTTCAAAGCAAAAATCAATTCTAATTCTGGTTTCAATAACTCAACTGCTTTCAATTGTTTGTTTACTGGAACATTCTGAGACTCAGCTTTACGTAAAATCGAACAGATACGAGCGTGTGTATATTGAATAAAAGGCCCTGTATTACCTTGAAAATCAATTGATTCTGCTGGATTAAAAAGCATTCTTTTCTTCGGTTCAACTTTTAGCAAGAAATATTTCAAAGCACCTAAAGCCAACATCTGGAAAAGATTTTCGGCTTCTTCTTTGCTAAAACCATCAATTTTGCCGCGTTCACGAGTAGTTTCGGCAGCAGTTTCAATCATTTCAGCTACTAATTCATCAGCATCAACGACAGTTCCTTCACGGGATTTCATTTTTCCTGAAGGTAAATCGACCATTCCGTAGCTTAGGTGATAACAACCGTCAGCATAGGCACGACCGAGTTTTTTCATAATCGCAAAAAGCACCTGAAAATGATAATCTTGCTCATTGCCCACTACCCAAATAGACTTATTGTTCTGATAATCGTTGAATTTCAAATCAGTTGTACCTAAATCTTGCGTGATATAAACCGAAGTACCATCTGCACGAAGCACTAATTTTTCGTCGAGTCCCTCTTGTTTCAAATCAATCCAAACACTACCGTTTTCTTTTTTGAAGAAAACGCCATTTCTCAAACCCTCTTCCACAACATCTTTTCCGAGTAAATAAGTGTTAGACTCGTAATAAACTTTATCAAACGAAACACCTATTTTTTTATACGTTTCGGCAAATCCTGCAAAAACCCAATCATTCATTTTTCGCCACAAATCCATTGTTTCGGCATCTCCTTGCTCCCATTTTTGAAGCATTTCTTGGGTTTCGAGTATCAATGGAGCAATTTTCTTGGCTTCGTCTTCTGTTTTGCCCTCAGCCATTAACTGTGCGATTTCGACTTTATAGGCTTTGTCAAACTCAACATAAAATTTCCCTGCTAAATGGTCGCCTTTAATACCTAAAGATTCGGGCGTTGCTCCATTTCCATACTTTTGATAGGCCAACATAGACTTGCAAATATGCACGCCGCGGTCATTGACTAAACAAGTTTTTGCTACATCAAAACCACCAGCTGACAAAATATTTGAAACAGCCGCTCCCAAAAAATTATTACGTAAATGGCCTAAATGCAGTGGTTTATTGGTATTTGGCGAAGAAAACTCTACCATCACCGATTGACCATTTGCTGGTAAAACTCCAAAATTATCGTTCGATAAAATCGAATTCAAAGTATCGATCCAAACTGAATTATTCAATACAATATTCAAAAACCCTTGAACAACATTAAAACTGTTCACATAATCATTATTATCTTTGATAAATTGACCAATGGCATTACCTAATTCAGCAGGATTCTTTCTTAAAGATTTTACTAAAGGAAATACCACGTAAGTATAATTTCCTTCAAAATCTTTCTTAGTTGGTTGTAAAATAACCTCCTCTTTTACGTGAAATAATGCCGAAAGTGCTTCTTCAATGGCCGTTTTTAATGATTGCTCGATATTCATAAATTGTAATGCTGGTTATTATAAACAAGTTGAAAACCTGTTTTACTGGTTTACAAAAGTACAGTTTTTTTGAGAAAAGTTTACTGATAAACTCCAATATCTAATAAGCAAGCGATTGATTAAATTCATCGAAATAAAATATTCCAATAATTCAATTCATATAACACCTTAAAATCTCCTATATTTTTACGTTATTTGTTTTTAGATTGTGTCCAAATAATATTTAGTTGCGAATCTTGTGGATTCAACTCAACTTTATACCACATCATTCTATCATTCACTCATTATATTATGCTTCAATCAATGACTGGTTTTGGCTCGGCAACCGTCGAGAACGCCAAAATCGCTGTAACCGTCGAAATCAAATCGTTAAACTCAAAGTTTTTTGATATTTATTGCCGTATTCCACGTACGTACTCAGAAAGGGAAATCGAAATAAGAAATATTCTTACCGCTGAACTTGAGCGTGGAAAAGTCGAATTTACGATGAACGTAACGCCGCGTGATGAGTCAGGTGCGGCAACGGTCGTGAATCGCCCACTTATAAAAGCTTATTTTAAAGACCTAAAAGAAACCGCCAACGAGCTTGGTTTTGAGCCAAATCCAACAGAATTATTGCGTATGGCTTCAATGATGCCCAATGCTTATAATACAGATGCTGCAACCGAGGTCGATGCCAAAGCTGAGTGGGATTTAATGAAAAGTGCTATAAGTCAGGCTATTGCAAAGTGTAAAGAATTCAGAACGCAAGAAGGAAGTAATACAGCAGCAAAGTTTGAAGATTATATTCAGAACATTGCTGATTTACTTACACAAGTTGAAGAGCAAGACCCAAAACGTATCCCTGTGGTACGTGAGCGTATTGAGAAGGCAGTTGCTGAATGGTCATCGAGCGATACTTTCGATAAAAATCGTTTTGAGCAAGAATTAATATATTATGTAGAAAAATTTGATATTTCAGAAGAAAAAGTTCGTCTAAAAAATCATTTGGAATATTTCGTTCAAGAACTTAAAATTGCTTCTAATGGAAAAAAACTCAACTTCATCGCCCAAGAAATTGGTCGTGAAATAAATACAATCGGCTCGAAAGCCAATGATTCGATAATTCAGCGATTAGTTGTTCAGATGAAAGACGAATTAGAGAAAATTAAGGAGCAGACAATGAATATTGTTTAATTTTAATACTCATTATTTGATGATTGATGCTCATTTTTAGATTTTCAGTTAGGATTATTTAATGAAGAATTTACATATTGAATTTGTCATATACCTAAAATTTAGCTAATTTTACGTTTGTTGCCAAATAAAATGCTGTTTTATTGGACAATTCCAATTTTTTATAACATAATACATAATACTTACAAGTTTTAACTTATGAGCCAAATTGTTAGAGTACACGCAAGACAAATTCTCGATTCAAGAGGAAATCCTACTATCGAAGTTGATATTTTAACTGATAACGGTTATTTAGGTCGTGCCGCGGTGCCATCAGGTGCATCGACTGGTATCCACGAAGCCGTTGAGTTACGTGATGATGATTCAAAAGTGTATCAAGGCAAAGGTGTTTTGAAAGCAGTCAAGAATGTTAACGAAACAATCGCTTCCGAGCTTCTTGGAGCAAATGTTTTCGAGCAAAACTTAATTGACCAAATCATGATTGACCTCGATGGCACACCAAATAAAGGAAACTTAGGTGCAAATGCTATCTTAGGCGTTTCATTGGCAGTTGCTAAAGCAGCCGCTTTTGAGGCTGGATTGTCGTTATATCGCTATTTAGGTGGTGTAAACGCCAATACTTTGCCAGTTCCGATGATGAATATCTTAAATGGTGGTTCACATGCTGATAATTCAATTGATTTCCAAGAGTTTATGGTTATGCCAGCAAAAGCTGAGTCATTCTCACACGCTCTACAAATGGGAACTGATATTTTCCATACTTTGAAAAAAGTATTGAAATCGAAAGGATATTCTACAAACGTTGGTGATGAAGGTGGTTTTGCACCAAACATCAAATCAAATGATGAAGCTATCGAAATCGTATTGCAATCAATCGAAAAAGCTGGTTTCAAAGCAGGTGAAGATGTTTTCATCGCTATGGATGCTGCTGCTTCTGAGTTTTATGATGCAAAAACTGGTCTTTATACTTTCAAAAAATCAGATGGTAAGCAATTAAATTCTGATGAAATGGCTGCGTATTGGGCAACTTGGGTTGAGAAATATCCAATTATCTCAATTGAAGACGGTATGGCAGAAGACGATTGGGCTGGTTGGGCTGAGCAAACTCGCTTGGTTGGTAGTAAATGCCAATTAGTAGGTGACGATTTATTCGTAACAAACGTGAAGCGTTTACAAGAAGGTATTGATAAAGGTATCGCTAATGCTATTTTGGTGAAAGTAAACCAAATTGGTTCATTAACCGAAACAATCAATGCTGTAAACTTAGCTCACAAAAACAAGTATAAGAGTATCATGTCTCACCGTTCGGGTGAAACTGAAGACGCAACAATTGCTGACTTGGCAGTAGCATTAAATACGGGCCAAATCAAAACTGGTTCGGCTTCACGTTCTGACCGTATGGCAAAATACAACCAATTGCTTCGTATTGAAGAAGAATTAGGATCTGCGGCTACATTCCCGGGATTAAAGTTCTAATTTAGTCCATAGTTAACGGACGATAGATTAAAATTCTATTGAGCGTCGTCCAATTACTATTGACTCAAAAACAAAAAAGTCTGCTAAAATGTTGGCAGACTTTTTTGTTTTTCTTACTTTTGGAGCACAAACGTGCTTTAAAAAACTCCCAAAATGAAAATCTACGTTCCAAAATTCATACATAAATATCGTTTTTATGTAATTACTATTTTAGGTCTACTGATTTGGGTATCATTCTTCGACGGTAGCAATCTCATAGCTCAGTTTAGGCTTCTAAATAAACTATCTGATTTAGAAAATCAGCAAGAATACTATGTAGAAGAACTCAAAAAAGTAAAAGAAGAAGAACGAGAAGTTATGGGCAATCATAAATCAATGGAAAAATTTGCTCGTGAAAAATACCTAATGAAAAAAACTGGCGAAACAGTTTTTGTAGTAGTTGATGAAGATAATAAATCGGTTGAAGCAGATAACGAAGATAAATAATAAAGCTTTATAATTAAAATAGCCTCTGCTGAAAATTCAACAGAGGCTATTTTTTAGGTTTTTTTGAAGATTACTTTAATGTTGTAATCCATTTTGCAATTTTCAATGCTTCATCTTTCGGAACATTAGTCAAAGCTGCCATTGGCGGATACCCTTCCCAGTTAGCTGGAACAGGCTTGTAGATTAATTCTACGATTTGCTCGGCCTTATATTTTTTCTTTTTCATTACCTCTTTATATGCTGGGCCAACCAAACGTGTATCAACCCTATGACAAGCTAAACAGGTATTTTTTTGAAGTAACTTCTCAACATCTGGTGGAATCTTTGTTTGTGCTTTTGATACTGATGCAATGCCAAGTACAACCGCAACGGTTAGGAGTGATTTTTTCATTTTACTATGAGCTTTTTAAATATTAATTAAATCGAACCGCCGATGCGATCGTTTTTTGAATTCTTCTGCTAAATTCGTAAACAAAACGTAAGAATGAAAGTATTTGTTGAAATTTTAAAAGAATATTTTGTTAACGAAACGTTAAATGAAAATGAGCAAAAAAAACATATCAAAAAAGGCTACAAATAATGTTGATAATTTAATGATAAATGAATTACAGACTTATTTTATGAAATTTGTAAAAAACTAAACATAAAACTATCTTTGTAATCGTTGATAATTTTGATAGTCTGTTAAAATTGCATACTTTCGCTACTATCAACATTAAACTAACCCAATTAGAGCAAAAAACAGTGATTACTCCAAAGAAAATGTTTTTCACTCAAGATGTGTCGTCTCGTAAATCTTATCTCATTACCTCATTATTGCAATTTGGTACGCTCATATTAGTGCTTTTTTCGACCGAAACGGTATTTGCTCAACCCAAAATCCAATGGGCAAGTAAGGTACTTGGCTTTTCATCGGAAAGGGTTGATGCGAGTAATCCAGGACCACAATATCGAGCAATTCAAGTATTGGGAAGTCCAAATAAATTACCACAATATGGCGAAAGCCTATGTGCATGGTCTTCAGCAGGTGCAGATACTTATGCCGAAGAATACATTAAAGTTGGATTTGAAAAACCAGTAAACATTAAACAAGTTTCAATCGGTGAAAACTGGGGAGCAGGTGCTGTTGTGAGAGTTTTGGCCTATGATTCAACTGATAGAGAGTATATAATTTATGATAACAAAGAAGATAATCCAACCGAAAAAGGCAGAATGTGGAAAATCATTATTCCTCAGACTGAATATAAAGTTCATGCTATTAAATTAATTATTGCTCCCGCTAAAATTCCAGGTTATAACCAAATTGATGCAATTGGAATTTCAGAAATTGATTTACCTTTTGAAGCAAAAATTAATCTCGCAAAAGATATTCCAAAGGAAATTATTAAAGAAAATTTAGGAAAAGGTATTAACACTAAAGTTAGAGAAGTTGCACCTATTATTACGCCTGATGGAAAAACTTTGTTTTTTACGAGAGAAAAGCATGACCAAAATATAGGAAAAGAAAAACTACAAGATGTTTGGATGTCGAGAGTTATGCCTGATGGCACTTGGGGAGAGGCCGAAAACATCAAAGAACCTATTAATACACGCGAACATAATGCAGTATCAACAATTTCGGCCGATGGAAAAACTCTCTACTTATTAAATGTTTATATGCCTGATGGTTCATTTCGCCCAGGTTTATCAAAGTCAAAAAGAACAAAAATAGGCTGGGAGTTTCCTAAAGAAGAAAAGATTATTGATTACTCAAATCTGAGCGTTTATACAGAATTTACACTCGCTCCAAACGGAAAAGTTTTGGTGATTGCTTGTCAGCGAAAAGATACTAAGGGTAAAAAGGATTTATACGTTTCATTTTTGAGAGAAGATAAAGTTTGGTCTAAACCTGTAAATATGGGTCAGACAATCAATACCGCAGAAAGCGAAAGCACTCCATTTGTGGCTGCAGACTCGAAAACTATTTATTTCTCAACAGCGGGTTTCCCAGGTTACGGCGATAATGATATTTTTCTGAGCCGCCGACTCGACAGCACTTGGACTAATTGGAGTGAACCTGAAAACATTGGAGATTTAATAAATACTTCAAAATGGGATGGCTATTTTACGATTCCAGCATCAGGCGAATTTGCTTATTTAAGTTCAGAAGAACGTTCGATAGGAGCTGAAGACATTTTCCGTATTAAACTTTTTCCTTCAATAAAACCAGACCCCGTGGCAATTATTTCAGGAACAGTTATAAATGCTTTTGATAAGAAAACACTTGCAGCTGAAGTAGTCATGGAATTGTTGAATGATAGTACTGGGACTGATAAAACCGTCGCCGAATTTGACCCAGAAACTGGTGAATATAAAATGGTTGTGCCTCTCAAGAAAGCGTATAGTTTGAATGCTTCAAAGAAAGGTTTTATAAGTATCAGTGAAAACCTCGACCTTACGAAAGACCGTCGTTTTAGGGAAATTAAGAAAAATATTATCTTAATTCCAGTAAAAGAAGGACAAACTATGGTATTGAATAACCTTTTTTTCAATCAAAGTAAGTTTAATATTTTGCCAGCTTCTTACCCGGAGCTCAATCGAATTATTGATTTGATGAAAGAGTACCAAACGATGCAGGTTATCATTGAAGGACACTCTGATGGTAGTGATGAAAACATAATGCTTAATGTGAAACTTTCGCAGGAACGAGCCAATGAGGTTAAAAAATATTTGGTAGAAAAAGGTCAAATTGATGCAAAAAGAATTCAGACCAAAGGTTGGGGTCAGTCGAAACCGATTGCAAGCAATGCCACCGAAGAAACCCGCAAAAAGAATCGCAGAGTTGAGTTTACGATTCTAAAACTTTAGTAATTTTTCATTTATTTATTCTTTTTCAAGTGCAAAATCTTTCTACCAAAAATATACTTACTGCTTTATTGATTTTATTTCCAATTGTAATATTTTACTGGGTTTTTCAGAAATATGCAGTAAATATGCCGCATTGGGATGATTTTGCTATCCGAAATACTCTAACAAAAATACTGGAAACTAATTCTATTCCTGAAAAAATAAAATTACTGTTCTCACAGCATAATGAACACCGAATTCTATTGACTAGACTCTTGGCATGGTTAGTTTTTCTTTTACAAGGAACTCTCAATTTAAAAAGTTTAATGTTTCTTGGTTTTATTACCTTGCTTGGGATTCTCGCTATTTTTTTTCAAATCTCAAAAAAGTACAATTCTCCCTTTCTTGCTTTTGTGCCTATTCCGTTTATTCTTTTTAATGTTGGGTTGTTTGAAAACACATTTTGGGGAATGGCTTCAGTTCAGAATTTTGGAGTGATATTTTTCGCTTTTCTGACCTTTTATTGGCTTGTTTTTTCAATCGAAAACCAAAATAAACATCGTTTATATTTAGCAATTTTTTCATGTTTTATTGGTATTTTTACTAGTAGTAATGGCATCATTATTCCGCTGATTGGTTGCTTTATTTTGCTTGTGCAGCAACGAAAAAAGCAATTATTTATTTGGCTGAGCAGTTCAATAATCTTTGTTGTGAGCTTTTTCTTCAATTTTCAGAAAAACCCCGATAATACAGTTAAAACTAACTTTTCTGATTACAAAAGTAATATAAAAGGTCTTTTTGCAACTTTAGGAAGTGTACTTGATTCTTCGGCCATAGCTCCGACGAAACACTTGGATTTGGCAATAGCACTAGGCTTATTTCTACTTGTATTTATATGTTTGGTTTCCTATCAAGTTATATTCAAAAAATACAATCTGGCGACTTTCCATTTATCTCAACACACAAACGACTTATTTTTACTGGCTTGTTTGGCTTTTATTGGCATTACGAGTGTAGGAATTGTGGTAGCACGTATTGCTTATGGTATTGATATTTTATTGACAAGCAAATACAAAATTTATTCTGTTTTAAGCCTTATCATTTTTTATTTATTTGTACTTAATTCTCTTGCTGTAAAATTTAAAAACAACTTCATCCAATTGACCATTTTTTTAAGTATCATCTTTAATTTTTACACATATATTGCTGACTACCAAAACATTAGATATTTAACCCAAGAGCGAATCACTGACCAATTTAATCAGCAATACAGCGATAAATCTCCCCCAAAAAAGGGAATAATGAGAGTTTTGCAACAACCCGAAACAGCATTTTATGATTCGATTATTGATGAAATATGGCAGGTGAAAGATAGCACTTTGCAAAATCTGAAAATTGAAGAAAGAACTGAGAACTTTTTTTTAACACTACAAAAATCTGACGAAAAAATAGACCTAACGAACCCAGAATCAGGCTTGTATTATATTCTGAAATCTGATAAAAATATCTATTTACATCCTTCTCACATCAATCCTTTGGGTATGAAAGCATACCTTGACCGCCAATTTTTAGTAAATAATCAACTCAAAGTTTATAACTTTACGATTCAAATCAGCAAATTATACATTCAAACGGGTAAATACCGCATAGGAACAGTAAAAGTTGAAAAAGATTCGAAAACCATTGTTTGGAGTAATCAAACGATTGATGTTCAGCAAATTATCAAAACACCGCCAAAACAAAATTGGTGATTCAGTTATCAGAAAAGTTGAATTTTGAATTTTAGGTTCAAAGTACCTCACTTTATCTCTTTTTTTATAAATAATGACATTAAATACTAAAAATACTTCATATTTAAGACAACTCGATGGACTTCGCTTTTTGGCAGTAACAATGGTTTTGATTGACCATTGGTCTGGCGATGCTTTACAGTTTCCGATAAGTTATTTGGGCGTTTGTATGTTTTTTGTGCTAAGTGGTTTTCTGATTACTCGAATCTTGTTGCAAGCTCGTCAAAAAGATGAAAATTTAGGGCAATCGCATAAATTTTCGTTAAAACAGTTTTATATCCGCCGAACTATCAGAATTTTCCCAATTTATTATCTTACAATTTTGGCCTTGTTTATTTGGAATATTGATTCAGTTCGAGAAAAAATTTGGTGGTATCTCACCTATACAACCAATATTTACATTGCCATTAAACAAACTTGGATGGGTTCGAGCGACCACCTATGGTCTTTAGCAGTTGAAGAACAGTTTTATTTATTTTTTCCGTTTATCGTTTTCTTTTTGTCTGCTCGTTCACTCCCCAAAATTCTAATTGGATTTGTTGTTTTATCGGTTGGGCTTCGCTTGTTTTTCTATCTTAATGGCACTGCTTGGATGACACCTTATGTGCTGATGCCTACTTGCCTAGATGCTTTTGGAATCGGCGGTCTGTTTGCATACTTCTATTTTCATAAAAATGAAGCAGTTGAAAAGTTTTTGACTAATAAAGTTTGGTTGATTATAAGTTTGGTTCTATATATAGGAATCGTGCTTTGGGGAAAACAATTTCCTGATGGTCATAATATAATCACAGTAGTTTTTTTACGTCTTTTTGAGTCGTTTTTCTCACTCTTTATGGTCGGAAATGCTGTTTATGGATTTAGTGGTGTGACGAAGAGTTTCTTGGAAAATAAGATAATTGTTTATCTCGGCAGAATCAGTTACGGCATTTATATTTACCACAAATTCATCTATAATTATTACTATAATTCACCATCAAATCCAGTTGTGAAGATGCTGAACAAACTGCCCTTGATTAATGAAAATATGGTTTTTAAAATCATATTCCTCTACGCAATTACCATTTTAGTTTCGACGGTTTCATGGCTTTTGATTGAAAAACCAATCAATAAATGGAAAGATAAGTTTAGTTATTAAACCTTACTTTACTATTTTCTTTACTAAAATTTTCTGACCATCTAAAACCCTCAGAAAATATATTCCTTCGTTTAAAGCACTTATATCAACCGCAATGGTTTCAACCGTAACGCCCTGTTTTTCAATACTTTGCAAAACTTTCCCTTGATTATCAAGTATATCGATTTTGATTACTCTTGGTTTAGTTTGAAGTGGAAACGCAACGTTTACTATATCTTCAACTGGATTTGGAAAAACCAGCACCTCAAAAGTTTTTTCAAGTATATTTTCAACATCAGTCACTAAATAGCCATTCAATCCATTGATTTGCCAACCGATTTCGTTGAGACAATTTAACAATAAATCGCCTGGCATGTGATTTACTTCGGCAGCTCTAACACTCGGCGACATCAACGAATTGGCTGAGCCTACAGGGTACGTGCTTTCATCAAAATGTGAAAAACTTGAACCACTCTTAAATGGAGAAGGAGCATAAAGACGAGGTAAATTATTAGCAAATGATGGATTTTTAAGGCCAAAATATAAGGCATTGCTTGTAAGCAAAGTTTTTAAATCTGTTGAAGGATTACCATAAACACCCGTATTTGTTAATTTTATTTTTAGGGAATCCTGCATAAAAACATCAAATACATACGCACTGCCTGATTGTCCGTATAGACCTTGTGTATCAGTAACGCTCATCGACGACGAAAAACCTAGTCCGTGAGCTATTTCATGTAGCAAAACTGTAACAATATCAAATTTACCTACTTGAGCTTTTGCATCCGTACCAAAATACCAATTGATGTTGGCATTGAGGGAGACCGTCATTTCAAAATCGGACGAGTTTAGGTCTTTGCCCGAAAGAGCTTCAGCTAATGGGGTTGGATACCAAACATTAGCATAAGGTAGATTGGGAACAATTGCACTATTTCTGTAAACACGAGAAGCTCCAGTTTCGGCTAAAACAGTATTCGTCAAAGTCTTTGACCAAGAAGCTTTAATACGTATGGTCTGGGTTGAAATCAAATACTTCTCCCATATTGCAACTGCATACTCGAAAGAAGTTTTTACCTGCTCGGGAAAATCAATGTATGTAACTTCAATATTTGAGGTAGCAGCCAAACGCCCGCTGGCTGAGATAAATTCTTGTGCTGGGATTTCGGTAAAACTATTTTTCTCGGATAAATAACAAACAACGGGCAAAGTGGGCATTGAGTCTTGCGAAAAACTCTCTTGCTGAAAACACAAAAACAGAATAATTATTACAAAATAAGGCATTGAAGAATATTTATTGACCGACTAATCTATTTATATAGACGAAATAATGATTCAAAAGATTGCATTAAAAACAAAAAACTCCCAACTTTCGATAGGAGTCAACGTATTTTGTTGCGATTGGTAGTTTTTCTAAAAGACTTTATTTGTTAATTCACATTAACAAAAGAAGATATTGGAAAACTTGTCTTTCCTGATAAATTTAGATTAGAATTCTCTCACAAATGAGTTATGGACCAGAATATCCATTTTCTTATTAACCGCTATCAAATAGCGTTCCGATTCATTTTAGAGCATAAAAAAATCACGATTTTTTGAACCGTGATTTTTGGTTGATAGTTTTTGCTAAACTACAAATCTTTTCTAAATTCTTTTACAAACGGTGAGTATCCGAGCGAAAGAAAAGTCCTTTGTTTTTCACGTGCCGAATCATCCGTTTTAAATAAGCCAAAATACACTTTATAATATGTTTTTTCAGGATTATTAACAGTGTAGATAAATAATTGACGCTTTTCAGCATCTCCTTTGTGAGCAATTTTAAGAGCATATTCTTTGGCTAAAGTAAGGTCTGAGAATGATGCAAGTTGCAAAGCATAACCAATCAAATCACGTTTTTCCTTCACATATTTGAAATTATCATCGTTGAATTTCGTGCTTGAAACTTCTACTTCTTTGGTGTTTGAAGCCATTTCTTGACCTAATTCAAAGTTTTCAATCTCTTTTACCACCAAAAGAGATTTTTCGGAGACAATGTTATTTAATTGCTCCTTCGAATTTTTTGAAATAATTATAATTTTATCAGAATTATTTGAAGAAATAATTACCAAACCATTCCCATTATAATTATGTGCGAAAGCAAAACTTAAGCTAAAAGCTGTAATAATCGAAGATAATAAAACTTTTTTCATAGTATTTTTTATTTAAATTTAATTATGTAAAAGCAAACTCCGTGCTAAACTTGTTTCCAATAAGAAAAAAAATAAATTTGAATAAAATTTGTTTGAAAACTGAGACGAAAATAAGCGACAAAAATTTGTTATCTATTTTGCTGATAATTAACCTTTTGTCGCTTTGGCGTACCGTATATAATCCCATATATCGCTTCTTGTTTCTCATTACCTAATAAAAAAGTAAAATTTTACAAATGAAAAACATTTACTATATTTAATAAAAAAGTAGCAAAAGCCTATGCAATACTTATCCTTGCTTGAAAAACTTACCGAAAAAAATGTAATTTCGGACGAACAGTCCACCCAAATTAAACTTGCTGATTCGAATGAGCCATTTTCTATTCATTGGGAGCTCCGTTTACTGCTCTATCTAGGTATTATGCTTTTGATTACTGGTTTGGGTATACTGGTATACAAAAACATTGATACCATTAGGCATAATATTATTATTGGTCTCTTGGCTTTGGCTTGTGTGACTTGCTTTTATTTTGCTTTTAAGAATCAAAAGCCTTTTTCTTGGGGTAAGATAGAAGAAAATACCAACTTTGCTGATTTTATATTGCTCGGTGGTTGTTTGGCATTTTTGACGCTCGAAGGATACCTACAATATCAATATAACTTATTTGGTACTCAATACAGCCTTGCGGTAATTCTACCAGCTATTTTATACTTTTTTTTTTGCTTATTATCTTGACCATCGAGGAGTTTTATCAATGGCAATTACTGCATTGGCTTCTTGGATTGGAATAACTATTACACCACTCCAATTACTAAAAAACAATGATTTTAACAGCCAAGACATGAAAATTACGGCAATTTTATTAGGTATATTTCTAATAATAATTGGTTGGGTTTCGATTCAAAAAGACTTAAAAAAACACTTTAGTTTCAATTATTTTATTTTTGGTGGAAATCTTACATTTATTGCGTGTCTTTCGGGCCTTTTCGCTTCTGATTTGAAATTTATTTACGGAATAATCATCGTAGTTTTATCCTATCTGAGCATTACTTATGCTCGCACCAAACACTCTTATTTGTTTCTGTTAATGGGTGTAATTTATGGTTATATTGCCTTTACTTATACGGCACTCAAAATTCTTCCTAGCGACTCATTTTTGTATCTGCTTTATTTTATACTTTCGGCAGTGGGAATTGTCCTATTTTTAATAAAAATTAAAGATATCGTAGGTCTAAAGAAATGAAAAAAGCATATAACGAAACTTGGGTTGAAAACATCAATAATCGAAAAATAATTGACGATTGGTTTTCGAAAAAACTTATCAGTGATGAACAACACCAAGAGGGCTATCAAGCATTTCCTGTGGGTTTCCACCAATCAAATATTTTCGTAAAAATTGGATTATTCCTATTTACATGCCTAGCGGCATCGGCAGGATTGTTTTTTATTTACCTCATTCTCGACGCGTTTTTTTCCGAATCTCGTTTTGGATTTTCGATAATAAGTTTAATTTACTCTGCCATTTTTCTCTATTTTCTTGAGTATTTTATCAAAAAAAATAATTTCTATCATTCTGGCGTTGACAATGCCTTGCTTTATGCCTTGTTAAGTGCGGCTTTCAGTGTCATTATCGGATTTACTAATTTTGACTTACCAAGTTGGATATATTGTATAATTGCTTTAGCTATTCTTTTGCCTGCATTACTTCGATATGCTGACCCTATCGTGGCTTTTGTGGCTTATTTTGCGTGGATTACTTTTTGGTTTAGTCTAATCACCAAATACCCAATCGGCAAGGTTATTATTCCTTTTGTGATGATGATTATTTCCGCTATTACCTTTCTTTTTATTGAATTTTGGAAGAAAAAAGAAACAGGAAGTTATTACCGAGAGGTGCAGAATATTATCACAATTCTGACTTTAGCTACTTTTTATTTTGGGGGTAATTATCTGATAGTCAGAGAGGGGAATGCTTTACTGAATAATTTAACTCATTCAATTCAAATTGATTTTGCACCAATATTTTATCTATTTAGTTCAATAATTCCACTTTTCTACATGGTTTATGGATTGAGAAAACACGACCGGAAATTTTTAATAGTCGGTATCAGTGCGGTGGTATTTTCGATATACACTTACTATAATTATTTTTCAGTTTTACCCCTCGAATGGTCTTTATCTATTATAGGATTATTATTGGTTGGAGCCTGCATTTGGGCTATTTTTAAGCTAAAAACTCCGAAATTCAGTCTTACCTCTATAGCTATTGGTACAAATGAATACAAAAATTTAGAAGCTTTTATTGTCAATCAAGTCATTCAACAGCCCCACCAAACCAATAAAACCGATTTTGGTCAAGGTGATTTTGGCGGCGGCGGTGCAGGGAGTAATTATTAATATTACCCAAAAGGCTATACATTCATCACTCTTAATCGCACGGGCAACCCCGTCTAAATTCGTCATTACACTCAATGAACACAGCATCAGAGATAAAAACAGAAATGTTCAATTCCCTTTCACATGGCTTTGGAATCTTGTTGGCGGTTGTGGCTTCGCCCGTTTTGATTGCGAGAGTAGTGCAAACCAATAATCTAATTCTTACTTTTGGGGTTGTTTTTTATTGCTTTACAATCTTGTTAATGTTTACTTTTTCAACACTTTATCATGCTTTTTCTAATCCTTTAGTAAAAAAAACACTCCGAGTTTTCGACCATATTAGCATTTTCTTTCTCATTGGCGGAACTTACGTTCCGTTTATAATTCTATTTACTTCTTCTCAAACTGCATTTTGGTTTATCATCATTCAATGGACTTTAATTGCCTTCGGGGTCTTGAAAAAAATCTTTTTTACTGGACAGTTTCGATTACTTTCTACGCTAATTTATATTTTTATTGGATGTTTAGTGTTTTTCTTAGGTTCAAGCTTTTGGAACTTAATGCCCAATAATTCAATTTGTTTATTAGCGGCTGGTGGAATGCTATATTTGATAGGCACACTTTTCTACCAAAATCAGAAGATTCCTTACAATCATTTCATTTGGCATTTATTTGTACTCTTTGCCGCTTTTTGCCATTATTTTGCAGTTTTGTTGGCAGTTTAACTTCGACAATTCTTTAAGGCTTCGCTCAGTTACCGTTTTCGACTTCTTTCTGTTTTCATTATAGAATAGAAGTATTCAAATTCGGTAAGTTCAGACTCTACCAACAACTTTAGAAAAAATAAAACTCAATTTTTAGCATGGAAATCAATATTTCACCAAAGAAAATCCCTAAAGAAGTCAAGGGTTTTGTTCTAAGCCAATACTTCGGTGATGGACTTAGGATTACGTTTGGAGTTTTACTGCCGAGCTTAATTCTTGCTCAATTTGATTTACTCAAAATCGGCATTTCATTTTCGTTGGGGGCCGTTTGTGCAAGTATCGCCGATACACCTGGCCCTATTTCTCATCGTCGAAATGGCATGTTTCTGACCATTAGCTTAGTGACAATTATTTCGCTACTAACCAGTTTTGTTGGACTTTCAGTGTACACACTAGGAGCGTTTGTAATTGGGTTAAGCTTCTTATGCTCAATGCTTTATGTTTTTGGTACACGGGCAGCTTCTATGGGCGTGGCCGCATTGTTGGTTATGATTATTAGCATTGATGATGTTCGCCCAATAAACGAAATTTTTCTTTATTCTCTCCATATTTTTTTTGGTGGAATTTGGTACGCTTTATTCAGTTTATCTATTTACCAAATTATGCCCTATCGTTTGGCAAGGCTTTCTTTGGCCGAATCTATCTCCGAAATCGCCGCTTTTTTGCGAATCAAAGCAGGATTTTATAAAGAAGAAATGGACTACGACGAAAACTATACAAAACTAATAGAAGCTCAAATATCGGTCAACGAAAAACTTGATAATGTAAGGGAGCAACTTTTGAAAAACCCTAAAATTATACAGGAAAACTCGCAAGAAGGGCGACTTCTACTAGCAATTTTTGTTGATATAGTCGATTTATACGAACAAATCATGTCAACTTTTTATAATTATCAAAAATTACATAAACAATTTGACCATACAGGAGTATTGCTTGATTTTGAGAATATTCTCAATCTTTTGTCAGAACAAATTGACGAAATAAGCGAATCTTTAAAAGATGGCAGTAAACCCGAATTCAATCAACTTTTATCCCGAAAACTACACGCCCTAAAAGCAAAAATTGATACATTTAGTACCAAAGATAAATCAATCTCAATAATTGGGCTGCAAGCTTTGAAAAACATTGAAGTAAATATTGAGAATATTTTCAATCGAATTAAGAAAATAAAAGGATATTTTAGTGCAAAAGAGCAGAAAAAACTATCAAGAAATGATGTTCAGACCACGGCTTTCACCACAAGTCAAGTATATAATATTAAAATTTTTCT
>Ga0209189_1000704_pt1 | contig 26908 bp, 23 predicted proteins | sample C_130820_EF_Meta_FD_187308 | JGI IMG/M metagenome (GOLD analysis project Ga0209189, IMG submission 187308) | Freshwater microbial communities from Lake Croche, Canada to study carbon cycling - C_130820_EF_MetaG (SPAdes) (version 3) | ecosystem: Environmental > Aquatic > Freshwater > Lake... | reverse complement strand
GCTGGCCGGGAGGGCCGGACATGGCGGAGGAGCCGGGCGTCATGGTCGATTTCGCCGGGGCACCGGCCCTCATGGCCGCCGCACGCGCACCGTGGCGGAGAGGCCGGGCACCAGGTTGAGGCCGCTGGTGTCTCGCGGATCGAGGTCGATGCGGGCGGTGATCCGCTGCACCACCTTGGTGAAGTTGCCGGTGGCGTTGTCGGGTGGCAGCAGGGCGAAGCGGGAGCCGGCGGCGGGGGCCAGGCTGCGCACGGTGCCTCGCAGCAGCCTGTTGGGATAGGCATCGATGCGCACCTCAGCCTTCTGGCCGGGCTTGAGGGCGGTGAGCTGGGTCTCCTTGAAGTTGGCTTCCACCCAGGGGTGGGTGTCGACCACCGTCATCAGGGGTTGACCGGGCTCCACCTGCCTGCCGGGCTCAGCGTGGCGTGAACCGATCCGGCCGCCGCCTGGGGCGGTGATGCGGGTGTAGGAGAGGTCGAGCTGGGCTTCAGCGAAGGCGGCCTGGGCCTGCAGCACCTTCGCCTGGGCGGCGGCGGCCTTCTGCTGATCCACCTTCACATCCTGGATCCGGGCCTGGGCGGTCTGGCGGGTGGCCTGGCTGTGGGTGAAATCGGCCTGGGCCTTGCGGTAGGTGGTCACCGCCCGCTCCGCCTCCTGGCGGGACACCCCACCCTGCTGGGCCAGACCCACCAGCCGCTGGGCATCGGCGGCGGCCCGGGCCAGCTCGCTGCTGGCCGATTGTTGGTCGGCCACGGCCATGCCTTCGGCGGCCCGGGCGGTGCTCACCGAGGCGCCGGCCTGCACAGTCATGGCCTGGGCCTCACGGGCCGCTTGCTCCAGATCGGCGCGGGCCCGGAACAATCGGGCGCGGGCATCGCGGTCATCGAGCAGCACCAGAGGCTGGCCGGGCTTCACCTGCTGGTTGTCCTCCACCATCACGCGGGCGATGGTGCCCCGCACCCGGCTGGAGATCTCGGTGAGGTGGCCCTGCAGCTGGGCGTTGTCCGTTTCCACCAGACCCCAGTGGGCCACGATCCAGGCGGAGCCGCCGGCCACGGCCGCCAGGCCGAGCAGGGGCGGCAGCCAGCGGCGGCGGGCGGTTTTCTCGCTTGCCATGGCGGGTGGAGGTGCTGCGGGGGCCGTGGCGGCCTGGGCGGTCTCGTTGCCTGTGGAGGCACCGGAAGCATCCGATGGGGCGGCTGCAGCACCTTCCCGGGAGGGGGCTGTCGATCCCGGGCTGGAGAAGCTGCCTCCAGCTGCAGCCGTTTCTGCTGCGTTGGTTCTGGGGATCGGTGGGGAGGGCGGCGCCTGCGGTCGCCCAGCCCCGCGATCGCCGCTGGAGCGCTGGCCATCGGCGCCGCCGGCATCGGGGCGGTTGGCGTCGCTGCCCCCGGATGGCGAGGGGGTGCGCCCGGGCGCCTGCGGATCGGCCGAGGGAGCGGACGCCATGGCGAGTGAGTAGCTACTCACTCAGGGTAGCTGCACCGTTTCCAGGTCTCGGTGGGAAACGGCTGCGAACCAAGCTCCGTCCAGGCCGCCGGGCCGCCTGCGGGTGCCCTTCAACACCGCACCCGGGCGGCAGGGTTCCGCGTCACAGGGTTCTGCCCCCCATTGGATCGCTGACCAGCGGTGCAATCGCCGCTAAACAGCAAGGAGCCATTCAGGATCGAGCGCCTTGACCGCCCCTTCCCCCTCCCTACCTCCAGCCCCGCCTCTCTCCCGGCGCGACCCCGGGAGCCGATGGCGCGCGCCGCAGGACTGTCCGCTGCCCGCCAGTCCCCCGCTTGTCGCCCGCCGATGGCAGGCGGCCCGCACCAAGGGGGGGGCGTCTCTGCTGGCCATGATCGTGCTGGGCGGGGGAATCGCCGGCGGCGCCAATCGCCCCGCCGTCGCCGCCCCACCCCAGAGCGCCGCTGCCGCCACGTTGTATAGCGGTGGTCCGATTCTCACGATGGCCGGGCCGCAGCCGGCCTATGCCGAGGCCCTGGTGGAGCGCGACGGCCGGATCGTGTATGTGGGTCCCCTGGCCGGCGCGGTTCGCGCCGCCGGCGGTGGGGCCAAGCGGATCAACCTGGCCGGCCGGGCCCTGCTGCCCGGCTTCATCGATGCCCATGGCCACCTGCCCGACTACGTGGCCACCTGGGGCCGGCCCGACCTCAGCCCCCCGCCGGTGGGCAGCACCCGCCGCATCGCCGACATCCAGGCCACGGTGCGCGCCTACCTGGCCAGCCATCCCGCCCCGGCCGGCCAGCTGCAGTTCTTCATGGGCTACGACGACAGCCTGCTGGAGGAGAAGCGCCATCCCACCCGCGCCGATCTCGATGCAGTGAGTGCCACGGTGCCGATCGTGCTGATTCATGCCTCCGGCCACCTGGTGGTGGCCAACACCCCGGCCCTGGCCCTGGTGAAGATCAGCAAGGCCACGCCCGATCCAGCCGGTGGCTTCATCCAACGGGACCCCGCCAGCGGCGAGCCCAATGGGGTGCTGGAGGAAACGGCTGGCCTGCCTTTCATGGCCCTGATCCCCCAGCCCGATCAGGCCGAGAAGCTGCGGCGCCTTGATGCGGTCCAGAAATGGTGGGCCAGCTACGGCCTCACCACCGCCCAGGACGGCCTCAGCAACGCCGGCAACATCACCCTGCTGCGGGAGGCGGGCCGTCAGGGGCGGCTGATTCTCGATGTGGTGAGTTATCCCTTCTACCGGGTGCTGGGCGAGCTGAGCAGCCTCGATGCGCGGGCCAGCAGCAGGGCGGTGATCTACGCCCCCGGCCGGGCGCCCATCAGTTCGCTGGTGTCGAATGCCGGCCGGGAATTCGCCAGCGGCGCCGAAGCGGCCACGCCGCCACCGGCCGATGGGGCCCCCACCGCCAAGCTGGAGGTGGGGATCTCCCGCAACCACCTCAAGATCGGCGGCATCAAGCTCACCGGCGATGGCTCACCCCAGGGCAAGACCGCCTACATGAGCCAGCCCTACGCCTCCCCCCCATCGGGCCAGAAGGCCGATTACCGGGCCTACGCGGTGATGAATCAGCAGGAGGTGAGCGATTGGGTGGCCTTTGGCTACCGCAACAACGTGCAGATCATCACCCACACCAATGGCGATGCCGCCCTCGACCAGTTCCTGGTGGCGGTGCAGCAGGCCCGCGCCAGCTATGGCGCCAAGGATCTGCGGCCGGTGGCGATCCATGCCCAGCTGGCCCGCCACGACCAGGTGGACCGCATGAAGGAGCTGGGCATTGTGCCGAGCTTCTTCACGGCCCACACCTTCTTCTGGGGGGATTGGCACCGCCAGAGCTTCGGCGAACAGCGGGCAGCAGGGATCAGCCCCACCGGCTACGCCTACGGCAAGGGTGTGATCTTCACCAACCACAACGACGCGCCGGTGGTGCCCCCCGACATGCTGCGGCTGACCCAGACCGCCGTGGTGCGCACCACCCGCAGCGGCTTCCTGCTCGGTCCGGCGGAACGGGTGAGCCCCTATGTGGCGCTCAAGGCCATCACCGACTGGGCCGCCTATCAGTACTTCGAGGAGAAGAACAAGGGCACCCTCGAGCCCGGCAAGCTCGCCGACCTGGTGATCCTGGAGCGCGATCCGCTGAAGGTGGATCCCACCACGATCAGCACGATCAAGGTGGTGGAAACAATCAAGGAAGGCCGGCCGATCTTCCAGCTTGGGGTGGACCGGATCGACACCGCCGCCGCCCAGGCGGCCAGCCGGGTGGCGCCCAATCCGGAGCTGGCGGAGCAGCGGATTCACCGGCACTGAAGCGCCGCCGCAGCGGCTGGCTAAACTAAGGCTTAGTCCAGTCCGAACCGGCGTGACCTTGGTCAATGTGCATCAGGCCAAGACCCATCTCTCCCAGTTGTTGCAGGAGGTGGAACAGGGCAAGGAGGTGGTGATCGCGCGGTCCGGGGTTCCGATTGCGCGCCTGGTGGCCTGGCAGGCTCCCGCCCGGCATGTAGCGGCGCCCGGCGCCATGCGCGGCCAGATCGAACTCTGTGACGACTTCAACGCGCCCCTGGATGGGCTGTTTGAGGCGCTGCGGTGACGCGGCTGTTGCTCGACACCCATCTGGTGCTGTGGTGGCTGAGCGACGATCCGCGTCTGCCCCGACCGGTGCTGGAGATGGTGCAGGCCCCCGAGGCGGAGGTGTTTGTGAGCCAGGCGTCGCTCTGGGAAATGGCGATCAAGGTTTCCATTGGCCGGCTGCAGGTGGATCTGGTGTCCCTGGAGCGCCAGGTGCCGTTGCAGGGCTTCCAGTGGCTGCCGATCAGCAACGCCCACCTGCTGGCGGTGCGCGATCTGGAGTGCGATAGCGATCACCGGGATCCCTTCGATCGGCTGCTGGTGTGCCAGAGCCGGGTGGAGCCGATGTTGCTGTTGACGGGCGACAGCCTGCTCAAGCGCTATGGATCCACGGTGATCGTGGTGGCCTGACGGCGCTCACAACCGGAACATCACCTGGGAGATCACCACCCAGGCGTTCTTGTCGCCGAACACGTCGTAGGTGGTGAGTTTGTAGTTGCCCTCCAGACCCAGCTGCAGCCAGGGGTTCACATCCCACAACACGTTCGCAAAGACGCCGCTGTTCACCTGCAGGCCAAACAGCCCGGAGTCCTGGGCGTGGTCGATGCCATAGCCGAGGTTGAGGCGCAGGTTGTCGGCCAGATACACGTAGAGCTGGCCCCAGCCGCCGGCGGTGGGCACCGCCTTGTTTGTGGCGCGGTTGTAGGTCTGGAGGATGCCGGCCATGTATTCGCCCAGGCCCTGACCGGTGTAGAGCTCACCGCTGAGGCCGAAGCGCCGGCCCAGGGCGATCTGGCCATCGAAGGCCGCACCCCACACGTTCACCGTGGAGCGATCGGACACGAGGGTGAGCGGATCGCTGGGGCGGATGTTGTCGAGCACCCGCAGCTGCCCCACCACGCCCGACACTCCCAACTCCACCGGCCGCAGGCTGCGGCCACCGGCGCGCTCGGCGTAGGCGCCGAACCCGACGTTCAGGCGCGCCTCCACGTTCGGCCAGCCGTTGTCCTCCACGATCTCCTGGCTCTGGAGATTGGCCAGATCCACGTTGCTCGGCAGGGCCGTGGTGACCGGCGAGGAGGCCGCCAGCTGCACCACGCCTCCGAAACCAGAGCCAGCCTCGAAGCTGCGCTCCACCCGGAACTGGGGCCGGTAGGCACCGGGATTGCCGGTGGCGGCCAGCTTGCCGTTGGGCAGGGTGTCCGGATCGCGGGGGGCGAACACATCGAAGTTCTGGCCTGCGGTGACCCGCCAGCCACCGTTCCCGATCTCGCCGTAGGCCACCACCGGCGTGAAGCTGTAGCCCTCGGCCAGCAGGTTGTCCTGCAGCCAGAAGATGGCAAAGGCGCCGGGGGTCCAGTTGCCCCACTGCGGCCCGCGGAAGGCCGCATACACCATGCTCTGCTGGGCTGAGAGGTCGTAGGAGGGGGCCGGATCCTTGGGGCTCACGATCAGGGGCTGGCCCGGATTGAAGGTGTAACGGCTGCTGGAGAAGCCCAGCAGCTTGGCCTCGGCCCACAGCCGCAGGGTGGCGCCGCCGGCCTGGAGGCTGAACCCCTTGCCGGGGGTGTAGCTGGCCGCCGCCGGGGCCGGCGTGGGGGTCGCCTGGGTGGTCGCCCGGCCCGCTGCAGGCTCTTGGGCCCCGGGCGCTGGCGTTCCGCCGGGAGCGGTTGCGGCGGCGCCCGAGTTGAGCGGCGATGGGGGCGCCAGGGCTGCGGCGGGGAGCGAGGCGGTGGCCGGCGCCCCGGTTGGCGTGGGAGCGCCGGTGCTGGTGGCAGGGCTGAGGGGGGCAGGCGCTGCCGCCTTGACGGGCGCTATCGCGCTCTGGCCGGTGAGCTGCTGACGCAATTGGGCCAGGTCGGTGGCGAGGGCCTCCTGGCGGCTGGTTTCGGCGGCCAGCTGGCTCTGCTGGGCGGTGATCCGCTGGCGTGAGGCCTCCAGCTCCCGTTCGAGGCGCTCCAGCCGGCTCAGGGCATCGGCGGGGTTGCGGCAGGCGGGGGCGGCGGCGAGCTTCGCCGGCAGGGCCGGATCGGCCCGCAGCAGCAAGGCGGGCTCCGCGGCGGCCGGCAGCCCCAGGGCGCTGCGGCACCCGGGCCTGGAGAGGCTGGCGGCGAATCCCGGCGGCAGCGTCACCTCCGCACGGGCGGGGCGAAGGGTGGCGATCGCATCGCCTCCCACCAGCAGCAGGGGAAGCAGCAACGCGCCTCGCCGACGCCCTTTCCCCTGACCCTCCTGGCAGCGCGAGCCAGGGGAAAACACCAGGGCAGCGCGGATCGGCTTCAACACGCAGGCGAAAAAACGTTGGACGGATGATCGCGAGCGCTGCTGCAATCCGCCATCACTTCACGGCGGCCCTGCTTCACAAAAAACGCAAATTCAGAGCCTTCATCGCGGCCTCGACCTACCTTCCGCTCGTGGGCACGGCTGACCATCCGCGCGGCCACGGCGATCTGCCGTTCCGTGGGGAAACCAACCACCAACTCCGCCATTCGGGCGAGCCGATCGCTCCTGCCAACCAGGCCCACGCAACAGGCCCACGCAACAGGCCCAGTCAACGGTTCAGCCCATCACCCCGTCTTTGCGAGGGGCCCCGACGGGAGCCGTTAAGGCAAGAGACCCGCACCCCAGTCGTTTCCCCACCAGCCAGCCGTGGCCGCTCCGTCCGACGGCATTCCTCCCCTCCCGTTTCCCCGCGTCATGGTGACCCCTTCCCTTCCGGCCGGAAAGCGCCGCCCCGCCATCGGTGGCCGCTTCCGCAGCCCGCTGACCATGGCCATGGCCGCTGGCCTGTTTGGGGCCAGCGCCTGGCCGGCGGGCGCCACACCCCTGAGCCCGAGTGCCGGCGTGATCGCGGGCCTTCCGGTGAGCGTGGCCCAGGGCCCCTCGCAGGCAAGCCCCGCCACCCTTTACCAAGGCGGCGACATCCTCACCATGGCGGGGCCCAAGCCCAGCTACGCCGAAGCCCTGGTGGAGAAGGGCGGCCGCATCCTCTATGTGGGCCCCCTGGCCGGGGCGATCAAGGCCGCCGGTGGTGGCGCCCGCCAGGTGAATCTGGCGGGCCGCACCCTGCTGCCGGGCTTCATCGATGCCCACGGCCACCTGGTGCTGGCCAGCCACACCCTGCTCAACGCCGATCTGATCGGCGTGAAGAGCATCCCCGAACTGCTGGGGCGCATGAAGGCCCACGCCGCCACCCTGCCAGAGGGCGTGTGGGTGGAGGGCCTGGGCTACCGGGCTGAGCAACTCGCCGAAAACCGGCACCCCACCAAGGAGGAGCTCGACACCGTGAGCACCACCCGGCCGGTTTTTGTGCAGGACGGCTCCGCTCACCAGGGTTCGATCAACTCCGTGCTGCTTAAGCAGATGGGCTGGAGCGCCAGCAGCAAGGATCCGGCCGGTGGGGTGATCTCGCGCAAACCGGGCAGCAGCGAGCCCAGCGGCCACGTCGCTGAAGCGCCGGTGTTTGCGGTGCTGGCGGCCAAGGCACCCCTCACCCCGGCCCAGATTCGCCAGGGGGTGGGCAAGGCCGTGGCCCTCTGGGCGGCCAATGGTCAAACCACAGCCTCGGAGATGGGCTTCGGCCTCAGTGATGACGACATCAACGTGGTGCGTCAGATGCTCGACGAGAAGCTGCTGCCGATCGACCTGCTGCTGTTCGTGAAGCATTCCTTCCTGGAGCAGGCCAAGGCGGGCCGCAGCGCCGTGGTTGCCCAGTACGCCGATCCCGCCTCGCGCTCACCGCGGGTGGATGGCGATGGGCGCTATCTGAACCGGGTGCGGCTAGCGGGGGCGAAGTTCTGGATGGACGGCAGCATGGACAACGCTTACATGTCGCAGCCTTACACGAACAACCCGCCGGGCAATACGGAGAAAAACTTCCGCGGCCTGGCCGTGGATCCCCAGGCCGCCGTGGAGGCCACCGTGGCCACCACCTGGAAGAGCAATCGCCAGGTGGCGGCCCACGCCATCGGCGACCAGGCGGTCGACAATTTTCTGGTGGCGATCGAGAAGGCTTACGCCGCCCAGGGCCCGGCCGACCATCGGCCGATCATTCAGCACGCCCAGTTCCTGCGGCCCGATCAGATCGTGCGGGCCAAAAAGGTGGGCGCGATCACCAGCTTCACCGCCGGCGGCATCTACCCGATGGGCGATTATCTCGCCCGGTTGATGGGCCCGGAGCGGGTGGCCTGGGCCGGGGCGGCGGGTTCGGTGCAGCGGGCCGGCATCCCCTGGACCATCCACCACGACATGCCCGCCGGCGTGAGCCCCAGCCTGATCTATGCCCTCTGGAACATCGTGAACCGCACCACCAAATCCGGGGTGGTGCTCTCACCTCAGGAACGGGTGAGCCCCTACGACGGCCTGCGGGCCCTCACCATCAATGGCGCCTACCAGTTCCATGAGGAGAAAAGCAAGGGTTCGCTAGAGCCCGGCAAGCTGGCCGACCTGGTGGTGCTGAGCGCCAATCCCTTGAAAGTGGATCCGATGACCATCAAGGACATCCAGGTGGTGGAAACGATCAAGGAGGGCACCAGCCTCTACCGCAACCCCTCCCTCAGCGCCGGCGCGACCACCACGGCGTCGGTCCCGGGCTCAGCCCCGATCAACGAGAAGGACAACTGCCTGGTGCCCCACGACCAACCCCAGAAGCCCCTCAGTCCGGCTCAACAGGCCACCCTGGAGCGGCTACTGGGTCCGGGGCGCTGAGCCGCTGGGGCGGGGTGTGGAGCGGAGGGCAGGCAGCACAAAAAACGCAAAATCGATGCAGCTACCGAGGCCCGCACCTACTTTTCGCTGACCTTTCCGCTGCTCCCATGCCCGCCCGCCGGTTCTTCGCCCCGTTGCCGCCGATGCCCTTGGCCAGGGCGGCCGGGCTGGGTGCGGCGGGCCTGGCGCTGGCGCTGCTCCATGGCCAGCGGCTCCTTGCCGCGGAACCGGCCCCTGCCGCCGCTCAGCTCCTCGCTCCGGGGGGCGCTCCGGTGGTTGGCCAGTCCCCAGCCCCAGGTGCGGTGCAGGCCCCGGCCACCGCTCCGGGGGTGCCGGCGGACCAGCAGTTGGAAACGCCCCAGGCCCTACGCAGCGAGGAGGCCAGCCTGGCCAAGCAGCTGGCCAATCCGGTGGCCTCCCTGATCAGTGTGCCGTTTCAGTTCAACTTCGATCGGGGCATCGGGCCCAATGAGAACCTCCAGCGGGCCGCCCTCAACATCCAGCCGGTGGTGCCCTTCAAGCTCTCCGCCGACTGGAACCTGATCTCCCGCACGATCTTGCCGGTCGTTGTTTACGGGGGGGCAGCGGGAGCCGAAACCGGCCAGCTCAACGTCGGCGACACGCTGCAGAGTCTCTTCTTCTCTCCGGCCAAGCCCGGCCCCGGCGGCGTGATCTGGGGCGTGGGCCCGGTGGCCCTGCTCGGCACCGCCACCGGCCAACTCAGCGGCATCCAGCAATGGGGCCTTGGACCCACCGGGGTGGCCCTGGTGCAGCGGGGCCACTGGACGATGGGCGCCCTGGCCAATCACCTCTGGAGCGTGGCCAATAACGGCCCCAATGCCAACCTCAACGCCACCTTCCTGCAGCCGTTTGTGAGCTACACCACCACCAACGCCTGGACCTTCAGCCTCAACACCGAATCCACCTACGACTGGCAGGCGAACCAATGGGCCGTGCCGCTCAACCTGGTGGTGAGCAAGGTGACCAAGCTGGGCAACCAGCTGCTCTCGGTAGGCGGGGGCGTGCGCTATTGGGCCGGCGGCCCGGAAGCCGGCCCCCACGGCTGGGGCGGCCGGCTTGTGGTGACCTTGCTGTTCCCCACCCGCTGAGCCTCAGGGCAGCCGCAACATCGATAATCTTCACCGGCCGCCTTCGCCGCAGCCTGTTGCTCACCATCCCCGCGTCTTGGGGTCCCTGCGCGCTCCCGGCTCCGCGGCTTCCCTTCCTGCAGCTGCCGGGTTGTTCCGCCCGGCTGGACGATCCGGTGCAGGTGGCCGAACGGATGGCCGCGCTGCTGCCGGTGACCAGCTGTGATGCGGTGGAGCGGATCAGCCCTCGGCGGCCGTTGCGCTGGCATCTGGGCGGCCTACCACTTGGCCCCCTCAGCCTGGTGGCGATCTGGGGGCCGGGTCTGCGGGGGGAGGTGGAGGGCACGGCCCAGGCGAGCTTCATCCTTCCCTACCGGGGCCAGGGGCATTTCCGGCTCGGCCGCCGCAGTCTGCCCAACCTGGCCGGCCGGACCCTGCTCTATCTGCCGCCGGAACCCTGGCGCACCCGCAACGACGCCATGGGGGGCCTCACGATCCGGCTGGATCCGGCCCTGATCCAGCGGGTGGGGCGCACCATGGCCGGCCCCAGGGGAGCCCAGGAGCCCTGGCGGGCGCTCGCTTGCCGGCCGCTGGTGGTGGAGCTCGATCACCCCGGCAACCGGGTGCGTTTCGAGCGGCTCTACCGGCTGATGGCCTTCATCGATGGCCTGCTGCGGCGCCAGGGCGGTGTTCCCGAACCCCTGCGGCTCGATGACCTGCTCTTGCGCCAGATCGTGGAGGTGCTGGCCCCGGCCCTTCTCGCCGACCGCGGCGTCCCCGATCCGGCGCCGCCCGACTGTGCCATCGAGGAGCTGGTGGACTGGATCCATGCCCACTGCCATGAGCCGATCAGCCTCTCGGAGCTGGAGCAGCGCTCCCACTACTCCCGCCGCAGCCTCCAGTACGCCTTCAAGGCCCGCTTCGCCTGCGGGCCGATGCAGTACCTGCGGCGTCAGCGGCTCTGGCTGGCCCGCCGCCGGCTGGAGTGGCCCGGCCCAGACACCACCGTGGGCAGCGTGGCCAGCGCCTGCGGCTATCTCAGCCTCGCCAGCTTCAGCCGCGATTTCCAGCGGAGCTTCGGGATCGCGCCTTCCCGGCTACTGCGTGAGGGGCAGGGCCGTGCTGGGGGTGGGGCCAACCGACTGGAGGCTGCCGTTTCCCTGGAGGCATCCGGTTAACCGAATCGGCCGGATCGATTGTGGTGAAGCCCCTTCGGGGCAGGATGCTGGCAAAGCAGCGCGCATGTCCTTGGGCAGCGACCAAACCACCTTGATTCGCGATTTCGCCTCCCGCTGCCGCGAGCGGATCGAGGAGTTCGAGAAGGCGCAGGTTCGCTGCGGTCTGATCGGCCCTTCCGGCAGCGGCAAGTCGTCGCTGATCAATGCGATCGCCGGTGAGCGCATCGCCAAGGTGGGGGTGGTGGAGACCACCAATGACCCGCTTGAGATCAGCCACCGCGGCATCACCTTCGTGGATCTGCCCGGCTGCGGCACCCGCCGCTGGCCCAAGGAGACTTACGTCGATCGGCTCAATCTGGCCAACTACGACTGCTTCCTGCTCGTGACCGCCCAGCGCTTCTACGAGAACGACGCCTTTCTCTTCCAGCAGCTGCGCTCCCTCGGCAAACCCTGCTTCGTGGTGCGCAACATGATCGATCGCGCCTTCGAGGATGGCCGCCACGACCACGGCCACGATGAGGCCGAGATCCGTCGCATCATCCAGCACGACATCACCGCCCAGCTCGAGCCCGATCCACCGGAGCGGGTGTATCTCACCTCCGCCCGCCAGCCGGCTCAGCACGATCTTCAGGTGCTCCTGGCTGACATCGGCGCCGCCCTCAATGGCCTCAAGCAGGCCCGCTTTGTGGCCGACATGGCCGCCTACGGACAGGACGCCTTGCAGCGCAAGCGCAAGGTGGCCCAGGAGCGCATTCCTCCCTATGCCGGCCTGGCAGCCGCCAATGGCAGCCTCAACCCCGTGCCCGGTTTGGATCTGGCCGCCGATGTGTCGTTGCTGCTCAAGCTCGGCGAGGAGATCTCGGCCATCTATGGCCTCACCAGCAGCCAGTTCGACTACATCAAGCGCCTGCTCGGCCCCAAGGCCCTGCCTTCGCTGCTCACCAAGCTCGCCCAGTTCGGCACCAAATATCTGGCCCGCGAGGGCCTGATCGGCCTCTTGAAACGGCTGGCCAGCCGGGAGGTGAGCCGCCAGTCCACCCGCTGGATTCCCCTGGCGGGGCCCCTGATCGCCGCCGGCATCGGCTGGCAGTCCACCTTCATGCTCGGTGAGCAGCTGGTGGATGAGGCCGAGGCCCTGGCGCGGGAGATCCTCGACGACATCGTGACCAGCAGCGCCGGGGCCGCGAACGGCTGAGCGAGCCGCCAGGCGTCTGGATCGGGCGGGCGGCTCTGCGCTCACCCCCGCCGCCGCCAGACCGCCAGCCCACCGGAGCGGCCCCGGGCGGCCAGCCAGGCGCCGTCATCGCCGCAGGCGATCAGGGCGAAGAAGGGCTGGCGGCGCGGATCCGGCGCTGGCAGCGAGCGACTGAGCAGCAGGCGATCGCCGGCCAGGATCTCGAGGCGTTCGAACTGAAACAGCAGCAGGGGGCGTTTGCCCTGCAGCCGGCCCGGTCCCTGAAAGCGAAGCCGCAGGGGTCCTAGCGCCACGGAATTGGTGAGCCGTAGGCCAGTGGGCGCGGCGGGATCGGCCGGGGTGATGGCCTCGATCCGCAGCGAGGCCCCCAGGCTGCGCAGCAGGGGGCCGGCCACCGGCGAGGGCTGGCTCCGCCCGCGCGGCCAGACCCGCTCCAACCACCACAGTCCGTCCAGATCGGCGGCGCTGAGGCTGGTGCCCCCCTGCCGCGCCTGCCGCTCCAGGGCCAGCAGGTTGTCCCCGCTGGGCAGCTCGCCGCTGGGAACGGCTCCATTGGGCAGGGAGCCCGTGGCGGCTGGTGGGTTGCCTATTGGCGTGTTGGCGATTGGAGGGACAGCCGCGAATCCGTCGCGCTCGGGGGCCGGTGGCATGGAGGGAGGCTGGCGGGGGATCACGCCACGATGCTGCCGGAATCAGCGCACGGGTTGGCCGGCGGGTGGAGGCCGCTGGAGCAGGATCAAGGCGGGCGCTTCCTGCCGCCACCCCTGAGCTCCGCCCGCGCCATGCCGCCCAAGCCCCTGGAACCGGACCCATGGGCTGCCCCGCTGGAGGGCAGAGCCGTGACTCTTCATGAGGTGCCGGCCGGCCGGCGGGTGCAGATCGTGTCGCTGCCCAGCCATCCCCACCTGCGGGAACGGCTCAAGGCGCTGGGCATCCGGCCGGGCGTGGTGGTGCAGGTGGTGCGCAGGGGCAGGCCTGGCGGCATCCTCCACCTGGCCCATGGCCCCCTGGAGTTCATGCTGCGCCGCGAGCACGCGGCTGAGATCCAGGTGGTGGCGGATCAGGAGTGAGCGGCAGGAGTGAGGGCTCAAGACCCTGCCCAGAGAGCTCAACCCAATCGGCGTGACGCAACGATCCACCAGGCCTGCAATGGGAGTGCCTGCAGGCGGCGGCTTGGTGAGCTGAGTCCTCGTGCCTTCAAGGGAGCCGATGCCAACCGGAATCCCTCACCCCCCCGCCAGTCCCAGCAGCCGGCCGCCCTGGAACACCAGCAGCGCCGCGATCCAGGCCAGGCCCAGCGACCAGAGCACCGAGCGCAGCGCAAACATCCGGCTCTTCGCCTCCTTGATCTGCACCGCCACGGTGGAGAGGCAGGGCGTGTAGAGGAGGGTGAAGGTCATGAAGCTGAGGGCCTGCAGCGGCGTGATCGAGGCATGCATCGCGGCCCCCAGGCCCGCCTCGCTGGTGTGGTGGATCACGGCCATGGCGCCCAGCAGGATCTCCTTGGCGATGAAGCCGAAGAACAGTGCCACGGTGAGATCCGGCGTCATGCCGATCGGCGCCAGCAGCGGATCGAACAGGCTGCCGATGCGGCTGGCGATCGTGGGGCCCGCCCCCACACCCTGGGGCGGCAGGTTGGTGAGCAACCACACCAGGGCGGCGCCGCCCACGATGAAGCCCCGGGTGGTGACCATGAAGTTGCTCATCTCCCGCCAGGCGCGCCGCAGCATCGTGCGAAGGCTCGGGCTGCGGTAAGGCGGCAGCTCCAACACAAAGGCCTCGCGGTTGGGATACACCCGCTTGAACAGCAGGCCGGTGATGATCGCCGCCGCGAAGCTCATCACGTAGAAGCTGAACACCACCAGGCCCGGCGCCCACCAGGGTTTTGGGAAGAACACCGCCGCCATGAACACGAACACCGTGAGGCGGGCCTGGCAGAGCGCGAACGGAATCACCAGCATCGCCAGCAGCCGCATCGGCTTCTCGCGGATCACGCGGGTGCCCATGATCGCCGGCACATTGCAGCCGAAGCCCATCACCTGCAGCACAAAGGCCCGGCCATCGAGTCCGAGCCAGTGCATGAAGCCATCCATCAGGAAGGCGGCGCGGGGCAGATAGCCCGAGTCCTCCACGATGGCGAGCATCAGATAGAAGAGAAAGATGATCGGCAAGAAGCTCATCACTGTGCTCACGCCGAGCCACACCCCATCCACCAGGAAGCTGCGCAGCAGCTCCGGGGTGCCGATCGCCTGCAGCAGCGGCAGCAGCAGCCGATCGCGCAGGCCATCGAAAAGGCCGCCCATCAGCTCCTGCAGCGGCGCCCCCAGCGCATAGATCGCCTGGAACATCAGCAGCACGATCGCCAGGAACACAAGCGGCCCCACCAGCGGGTGGAGCAGCAGGCGATCAAGGCGGCGGCTCTGGGGGCGCAGAACCTGCGCCGGTTGGCTCACGTAGCGCTCCACCAGCTCCAGGCGCTGGGCCTCCAAACGGTCGTCAGCGCCGAGGGGGATCGGCCCGATCGGGAACATGCCCTGGTCATCCGGCCCCTGCTCCGGTTCGTTGTGTCCGGTTGAGGCGTCCGCTTGTCCAACGGCAGGGCTCGCCCTCCCCTTAACCAGACCTGGGCGGCAGGCCTGGTGAATGGTGCCGAGCAGGCTGGCCATCCCCTCATTGCGGCGGGCGCTCACCGGCAGCACCGGCAGGGCCAGCGCTTCGGCCAGACCCCCATGGTCGATCCCCACGCCATAGCGACGCGCTTCATCGGCCATGTTGAGGGCCAGCACCGTCGGCAGGCCGGCTTCCCGCAGTTGCAGCACCAGGCGCAGCTGGCTGGCTACCTGGGTGGCGTTCACCACGAGCACCAGCAGATCCGGCGGCGTGTCGCGCAGGAACCGCTGCACGATCGCCTCGTCTTCACTGCGGCCGGAGAGGTCGTGCACGCCCGGTAGGTCCACCAGTTCGAAGGGGCGGCCTTCCGCGTCTGCGGGGAGGCGGCCCCGCAGAAGATCCACCGTGAGCCCGGGCCAGTTGGCGATATGGGCATGGCCGCCGGTGAGCCGGTTGAACAGGGTGGATTTGCCCGTGTTCGGCATGCCCACCAGCGCCACCACGGCGGTGCCCGCCGGCGCCGGCGCCGTGCCGGTGGGGCCATGGCACAACACACCCGCGGCCAGCGCTCCAGGGGCTGGACCCGGCGAGGCGTTCATGGGCCGTGCCCGGGGCGGATGGGTGGCATCGCGATCAGCTGGAGTCCGTTGCTTCGATCATCGCCCCCAGACCTCCCCAGACTGGCGCCATGGCCCACCCGCCACCCCCCTTCCGGGGTCGTGCTCTTCGCCTGAGCGACGCTCCCCGGCGCGTTGCAGCCGCCGGTGGTGGGCAACCCCGGGCCCATCCGATCGACCACGCCCTGCGCCTGCGCAGCCTCTGGCTGGCCTACCTCCTGGCGATGCTCTTCCACGTGGACCTGGGCCTGATGCCCCTGTTTCACGGCCTCTCGCCGGAGATCGCCTCCCGGGTACCGCCGGCGCGCCTGGAACTGGTGTTCTGGGGGATGCTGCTCTACTTCCTCATCCCGCTGGGCTCGGTGCTGCGGATCGCCTGGGCCGCCAGTCAGCCTTCGCGGCCCGGGCATTGGCTGCGCTGGCGCCGCATCCATTTCTGGATCAGCGTGGTCTACACGTTCACCAACATTCCCCACCTGATCGCAGACATCCTGGTGCCCGATTCCCGCGGCGACCAGGTGGCGCTGATGGCGGTGCTGCTGCTGATCGGTCTACTGATCAACCGCGAGGCCTGGGCCTGGTGGAAGGAAGCGAGGGGTTGAGATCCGGGCCTTGGCGGCGCGGATCGAAGGCGCCTTCCGGGCCCTCATCGCCGCGATCCAGCCGGACGAGCAAGCGATTCCGATCCCTTTAATCTCAGCGTTTATGGACCGGATTCAGTTCCACCTCTCCATCCCCGCCCTCGACCTGGACGCCACCCATCGCTGGTACGTGGAGGGGCTGGGCTGCGTGGCCGGCCGCCGCAGTGCCCATGCCCTGATCCTTGATCTGGGCGGCCACCAGCTCGTGGCCCAGCGCACCGACCCGGCCGACCTGGGCGAGGAACAGCGGGGCATTTATCCCCGCCACTTCGGCTTGCTGTTCGCGGCCCTGGCCGACTGGCAGGGCCTGCTGGAGCGCAGCCGATCCGCTGGCCTGGCCTTCGCGGTGGAGCCGAAGCTGCGCTTTGCCGGGGAGGCGCTGGAGCATCACACCTTTTTTCTGATCGATCCGGCCGGCAACTGGCTGGAGTTCAAGCACTACAGCCATCCCGAGGCGGCACTCGGCTGCCGCAGCCACAGCCAGGTGGGTGATCCCCGTGATGACTGACGCTGAGCGTTCCGGCCCCACCCGAGCTCCTGAGGCCTCCCTGCGCTGGGTGCCTTGCAAGCTGGTGGCTGGCCATGGCGTGGCTTCGGGCCGGGCCGCCACCAGCCCCTACCCGGCCGGCACGATTCACCTGCAGGCGCCCTTCTTCGCGGCCAGGGGCATCGATCTGGCGCCCTACTTCGCCGGCACCCTCAACCTGGAGGCCTCCCGGGGCCAGTGGCGCCTGCGGGATCCTGATGAGCGGGTCGAAGCCCTGGAGTGGACCGATCGCCATCCGCCCGAGACCTTCTCCTTCTGGCACTGCCGCCTGCGGGTTCCGATCGCCACGGCAACCGCTACGGCCGGTGGTGGTGCCAATGCCCTGGCTGCTCTCATTTACTACCCCCACCCCGAAACCAAACGCGCCCATCACCAGGCCCCCAGCTGCCTGGAGGTGCTGGCTCCCTGGATCGCCGGCCTCCAGAGCGGAATGGAGCTGGAGCTGGGGGTGGATCCGCGCCGGTGTCGGCTGGTGGACCCGGTGCGGCTGCGGGCACGGCTGCTGGAGTTCCTCAAGTTCCGGGTGCTGGCGGCCCAGGAGGAGTTCTTCGCGGCCTTCCTGGTGCCCCAGCCCGGTGATGCACCATGGCCGGATCCGAGGCCTTTCCTGGCTCCCGCCTTGGCCGCCCTTGGACCTACCGCCGCCCTGGATCCCAATCGGTTCCGCACCTGGCTCCAGGCTCTCTGGCCCGAAGCCCTCGATCTCGACGACGCCGACCTGTTGGCCACCCTTGAACAGGCCCGCCACCTCTACTTGAACTGAGCGCTCAGCCCGATCGGTCCATTCCAAACCCGGTGCTTAGAGCTTCCCCGCCAACTGCTCGCAGGCGGGGGGCCGCCCCATTTGCTGAGCCGTTTCCACCGGCCGTCCGAACTGCCGCTGGAGCTCCTGCAGCCGCCGGTTGAGGGCGCACTGGGCCTGCCGCCAGGCCAGCCGCTGGATTGGATCGGCCGGCTCAGGGCCGAGGGCATCGGCTTGCTGGAGCAGGGGCCGCAGTTGGTCGGCCCAGAGGCCGCGCCGGTCCGGGGTGTTCCTCTCCGGCAGATCACGGGTGAGGGCCGCCTGGTCCCAGGCGCTGCGGTGATCGGGCCTGAGCAGCAGGGCGGCCCCCAGGCCCAGCAGCAGGGCGATGCTGGCACCTACCAGCACGGGACGTTGTCGCACAGCAGCAGGCGAAGGGCGAACGATCCCAGCATGGACTTTGACCCGTGAGGCTGCCCCTCTGGCACCAACGTGCAGAGCCGTGGTCTGGGCAGATCAACAAAAAGCAAGGCCACGTACATCTAAATAAGTATGCAAGCTTCGCCTCGTTTCGGTAGCGGCTTCGGCATTTTCTGCACGAGTCTTATGGCAAGAACGATCGATCATGCCAGGCTAAATTATTTCATCTCTGGCTACCCCCTGCACTAACTTGTAACATAATGAACACGTCTTATACGGATCCGCCTAAACTGAATCAGCGTTAGTCGTTGATCCATGAGATCCATTGTGGTGCGGTCTTTCTGTCACCTGGTAGCCGGGCGAGTGCTGGGTCTTAGGCGGACAGCCGCGGGCTCTCGTGGCGTCTTGGGTGGATCCGCCCAAATACTGTTGGAAAGATGCGAGCAGCCATTGCAGGTGCGGCTATGCTGAGAAGGGCGATTCATATCTCATTTGTCACCAACCGTCTTCAGGGATGGCGAATTTCGATTCTTCTTCTTCTCACGGGAGGAGAGTCGTCCTCACGTCCATGTGAGTCATCCTGATGGTGAGGCGAAGTTCTGGCTCAGCCCAACCGTTGAACTCGCTCGCAATATCGGGCTAAGCTCACAGAGGATCAAAGAAGCAGAGCGCCTGGTCGAGACACGTCAACAGGAGATCATCGATGCCTGGAACAACCACTTTGGCGGCTGAGGTTACGAACGTCTCGGGACTTTGTGTTTGGATGCTCATCGATGATGAAGAGCTAGCGCTTCCCTATTCAGAGTTTCCCTGGTTTAAAGCGGCAACTATTCAGCAGATCCTTAACGTGCTGCGTCCGACCTCGGACCATCTTTATTGGCCTGATCTAGATGTTGACTTGTCTGTCGAGTCGATACGGCATCCGGCAAGGTTCCCGCTGAGGGCCAAGAGCACTTTCCAACCCTGCCATACACCTGACCCGCCTCCATCAGTTCAGTGAGACCACGGAGACACGGACGCTGCAGCTCTTTGCGGCCAGGTGATGGCGAGCGTTAGATGAAAGGATGCAGAGGCGGGGGCAATGACTCCATATCAGCTCGGGTTCACCTGCGGCTACGGATTTGGCAGCCGCGTGCGTCATTGCTTCGACCGGCACGTGGCGTAGAGGAAGTAGGCCGCCTCGCCTGGTCGGCGACTACTTGTTTCCCTTTCCGTCACCACGCTGATCTCGTCGAACCCCGCCGCTTCGAGGAGGTTCGTGAGTTCGTCCACCGTGAAGTGGTGGGTCACGTAGAGCACCTTGCCACGGTCGTTTCGCGAGAGGTAGGTGTGTCGCTCGCCGGTCAGAGGAAGGTCGTCAGCGTAGAGCCGCGCGTAGCCGGCGTTGATCGTGTCGGAAACGCCCGAGGCCGACAGGAAGAGCCGACCACCGGGCCGGAGATTCTCTCGCGCATGCCGGAGGAGGTTGGCCCGATCGCGCACGTCGCCGATGATCGAGATCACGAGTTGGCAGACGACCACGTCGAACGGCCCGCCCTCGAGCTGCGGCGAGCCATCCTCGGCGAAGTCGGCCACCGCAAACCGCAGCGAGCGGCTAACGGTATCGGCGGACGCTGCGTTGTGCTCTGCGGCGTGAAGAGCGCCCGCGTTGATGTCCACGCCGAGCACGGAGAACCCCTTCTCGAAGAGCCTCCGACTCAGCCGCCCGCTGCCGCAGCCCACGTCGAGGAGCATGAGCGGCCGGCCCGCCGCTTCGGTCTTCACCTCTTGCAGGAACGAGTCGAGGTGCGGCGTGGAGTCCTTGCTCGGAATCGCCGCGGCGTCGAAATGCCGCCAGTCGTCGCGAGGGTCACGCATGACGGTCTTTTCTCGTAAAAGATATTGTCGAGGCGTTCATCGAGAACGCAGCCGCTGACATAGCACAGGTTTCGATTCCTACGTCGATGCAGGTTGTCAACCTGCTGGAACTCCACATCTAGGCGAGCACCTTGCCGTTGCCGTCTCGATTGTGCGTCATCAAAGTCAGCACCCCTGCTGCGCCGCAAACGGACTGCGGGCCACCAGCGCAGCGATCCCCAACTGCTCGCGCCACTCCGCCAGCGGCCTCTGCCAGCCCTCCTCCCACCGCTGTGCCAACAGCGGCGCACACACGGCTCCGAGCTGCAGACCAAAGGCCGTTGTCAGGCCCACATCGGGTTCGTCGGCTGCTGGCCCCGCCAGGCAGCGGTGCAGCAGGTCGGCCCCCAGGAGCATGGCGCTGCCGGGCCAGCGCAGCTGTATCACGTTGATGGCGCTCAGGGCCGCCTCGCCGGCCGGGCTCGGCGGGCAGCCGCTCACCACATGCCACACGTCATGGGTGCGGCGCACCCGCTGGTGTAGCCAGGTGTCGTCGCCATCAGTGCCCGGCGCCAGCACCGGCTCGGGCAGGGGCTGACCGCCGGCGTTCGTGAACCAGGTGGCGTAGCGATGGCCGAGGCTCTCCGCCGGCAGAGCCAGCAGCTCCGCCTGCGACGGCCACACCCCCCAGTAGCGCTCCGCCACCAGCGGGGCGATGGCGGGGTCGGCCCGCAGGGCGGCGCGGGCGGCATCCGCGGCCGGGGTGGTGTAGCTGCGGGTGAGTAGATCAAAACCGTGGGGGAGATCGCTGGGGTTGTCCACCAGCTCCGCCAGGTCGGTAGCCAGATGCAGTAGCTGGCGGCGGAGGGAGGCGTCCATCGCGAGGCGGCTTTTGCCGTCACTCTGCAATGGTGAGTTCCAGCCGCATCCTCCCTTTGATGCCGATCCCGCCCGAACCGGGGGAGTTCCGGCGTCGAGGGCGTGATGTGCGGCAGCGGCGACCGCTTCGTGACGGAGGTGGATCCCTGGCTGGTGCAACACGGCGTGGAGGTGGTGGACATGGAACTGTTCGCGATCGCCTCCGTCTGCCGGCGGGAGGGGATCCCCTGGCGCTCGTTTAAGTACATCTCCGACCATGCCGACCGGGATTCGGAGACGAGCTGGCAGGTGCATGTGCAGGCGGGGCAGGATTGATTTCTGCAGCGGCTTGGGGAGTTGGCGATGGCGCCCAATTGAAGTTCGCCCCTGGTCCATCCGCCGGCCTGTCGAAGGGCGTCTGCAGTTGGACCCTTGGGCCTGAACGAGGCCAGGGTCCGCCGGTCTTGCTAGGCGTGGTGCTCACTCTGCTGCGCTCGCTGCCATGGCCCACACCAGCTCGGTGATCTGTTTCCACCAGCGCCCGCTCACGGTGTTCGCCAGCCCGGGGCGCTACGTGCAGGGGCCTGGCGCCACCCATGAGCTGGGCAGGGAGCTGCAGCGGCTGGGGCTGAGCGGCCGGGTGCTGTTTGTGGCCGGACGCACGGCCCGACGGGATCTGCAGCCGATCTGGCAGCAGGTGCTGCCGGAGGTGGGCCTGGAGCCGGTGGTGATCGCCTTCGGCGGCGAATGCAGCGAGGCGGAAATCAACCGGCTGGTGCAAGAGGCCCGCAGTAGCCAGGCGGTGGCCTTGGTGGGGGCCGGCGGCGGCAAGGCTTCGGATACCGCCCGGGCCGTGGCGGATGAGCTGAATCTGCCGGCGATCATCACCCCCACCCTCGCCAGCACCGACTCACCCTGCAGCGCCCTGTCGGTGATCTACTCCGAGGGCGGCGGCGTGGAGGGGTTCCGCTTCTACAACCGCCATCCGCTGCTGGTGCTGGTGGATACGCAGGTGGTGGCCCGCGCCCCGAAGCGTCAGCTGGTGGGAGGGCTGGGCGATGCCCTGTCCACCTGGTTTGAAGCCCGCAGCGTGCGCCAGAGCTGCAGCCACAACATGGTGGGAGGACTGCCCAGCAGCACCAGCAGCGCCTTGGCCAAGCTTTGCTGTGACATCTTGCTGGCCGATGGTCCGGCGGCCTGCGCAGCGGTGGAGGCCGGTGCTCCCACCCCCGCGTTGGAACGGGTGGTGGAGGCCAACAACCTGCTGTCTGGCCTGGGCTTCGAGAGCGGCGGCCTGGCGGTGGCCCATGCCGTGCACAACGGCATCACCGAGATTCCAGGCAGCCACGATTACATCCATGGCGAGAAGGTGGCATTCGGGCTGCTCACCCAGTTGGTGTTAGAAGGCCAACCGCAAACCGAAATCAACGAGATCCTGCACTATCAAAAAGCGGTTGGGCTGCCGATCACCCTCGCCCAAGTGGGGGTCGACGCCAACAACGACGACCAGCTGCAACGCATCGCCGCTCGCAGTGTCATCCCTGGCGAATCCAGCCACAACGAACCCTTCCCCGTGACCGCCGAAGCGTTGGTGGCGGCCCTGAAGGCGGCCGATCAGCTGGGGCGGAAGCTGGGATGAGCTCCATGCCACAGGTGGCCGCCCCTGCCTGGCCACCGCTGCGCTCCCCCAGGTCCTGCTCGATCAGCGGGCCGGAGGGCTGCAGAGGCCGCAATGTTTCGATCCAGCTGCGGATTGATCCGTGAGTTGGCTTCCCCGCACAGGGCTGTTGCCGCCGCAATCTCACTTCATGATCGGGAGGCTTTTGCCCGCCTCCCATGCAGATCGTGGCCGCCCTGATCGAGGCCCTGCAGCAGCGCGGCGTGCTGCGCGTCTACGGAGTGCCGGGTGATTATGTGCTGGGCCTGTTTGCCGCCCTGCAGGCCTCGCCGATCGATCTGATCTGCACCGCCGGGGAGGAGGGGGCCGGCTTTGCCGCGGATGCCCACGGGCGTCTGCAGGGGCTCGGCGTGGCGGTGGTCACCTACGGCGTCGGTGCGCTGAAGCTGCTCAATCCGGTCGCCGGCGCCTACGCCGAACGCTCACCCCTGCTGGTGATCTCCGGCGCCCCGGGCCTCAGGGAGAGCGAGGAGCACCCCCTGCTGCACCACCGCATCCGGGCGGACCAAACCCAGCTGCGCCTCTTCCGGGAGGTCACGGTGGCGAGCGCGGTGCTCGATTCCGGCCGGACCGCCGCCCAGGAGCTGGTGCGGGTGCTGGAGGCGATGCGGCGCGAATCCCGCCCCGGCTACCTGGAGCTTCCGGCCGACTGCCTCAGCCGGGAGATTCCCTGGCCGATCGATCTGGCCCCGCCCGCCCCCGCGCCCCTGGCTATCCCGGAGGGTCTGCGGCGCGAGGGGGAGCGCTGGTTGGCCTGGATGCGCGGCCGCCAGCGCCCCCTGGTGCTGGGAGGCGTGGAGCTGGCCCGCTTCCGCCTGCAGCCGCTGCTGCGGCAGATCCTGGAGCGGGAGGGCTGGGAGTTGGCCACCAGCCTCTCGGGCAAGAGCCTCCTGAGCGAGAGCCATCCCCAGGCGCTCGGCGTTTATGAGGGGGCGATGGGGCAGCCCGCGGTTCGCGAACGGGTGGAGCGCAGCGACGGCCTGCTGGTGCTCGGCCAGCCCCTCAATGACCTCGACACCGGCGTGTTCACCATGGCGTTGGACCCCGCCCACGAGCTGCAGGTGGATCTGGAGGGGGGGCTGCGCACAGCCGACGATCGCAACGAGAATCTCGATCCCCTCACCCTGCTGCGCATCTGGGCGGAGGCTCCCGCGCCGGTGCTCGCCCCGCCACCGCTGGCGGGCCCTGGCCCCGCGCCGGCCGCCACCTTCGAGCCGGCGCCCGATCAGCCGGTGGGGGTGGAGCGGCTGATGGCGGCGATCCAAGCCGTCCTGCCCGCCGCAGCCACCCTCCTGGCGGATCCTGGCGATGCCCTCTTTGGCGCCGCCGATCTGCGCCTCGGCGAGGACAGCCATTTCCTCGCCAGCAGCTTCTGGGCCTCCCTCGGCTTCGCCCTGCCCGCCGCCGTGGGGGCGTGGGGAGCCTGCCCGGAGCGCCCGCCCGTGGTGCTCCTCGGCGACGGCGCCCTGCTGATGTGCGCCAACGAGCTGGCAACCCTGGCCCGCTATGCCATTCCCGCCCTTGTGATCGTGCTCGACAACGGCGGCTATGGCACCGAGCGCCCCATCCTCGATGGTCCGTTCAACGATCTGCAGCCGGTGGCCCATCGGGAGCTGGCCCTGGCGATGGGCTTCAGCGCCGCGCAGCGGGTGAAGAACGAGGAGGAGCTCTGGAGCTGCCTGGGCCGCTGGCGATCAGACGGGATCACGGGCCCCACGTTGATCAGCGTGGCCATCCCCACCGGCGAGATGTCAGCGGCGCTGAGGCGGCTCTCCACGGCTCTGGCCCAGAAGCTGGCAAGCGCACCGCCACAGGGTTAGGGGCGCCCCGCCAGCGCCGGCTCCCGCTTCGCCTTGCCCTCCACCGACGCGATGCCGTCGGTTCGTAGGCGGCTTGGCGGTGAGATCCGAGGATCCCCCCAATGGGAGACGCTGTGCTGCGCTTTGCCAGTGAACTGATCCCCGCCCTGCTGGTGGGCCTGCTGCTGGGGCTGCGCTTCCCGCAGCTGCCCTCCCGGCTGGCGGCGCCGCTGGTGGATTGGGGGGTGCCGCTCAGCTTGGTGGGTCTGCTGTTGCGCTCGGGGATGGGGCGGGAGCTGCTGGTGGCCGCTGGGATGGCGGCCCTGGTGAACGGGGTCGGCTTGCTGCTGCTGCTCGGATGGGCCCCGCTGCGGCGCTCCATCCCTCACGGCGGCCTGCAGCTGGGGGCTGTAGTGGGCAACACGGGCTATTTCGGCATTCCGGTGGCGGTGGCCCTGCTGCCTGCCTCCTCACTGGGATTCAGCATCAGCTACGACCTCGTGGGAACCCTGATCACCTGGAGCGTCGGACCGCTGCTGGTGCAGGGGCTGGCCTTTGATGTCCGCCGCGCCCTGGCGGTGCTGTGGGGCAGTCCGGCCTCCAAGGGGCTGGCGATCGCCCTGGGGCTGCACCTCTCCCCCTGGGGCCAGGCGCTGGGCCGGCTGCTGTGGTGGCCCTCCCAGCTGCTGTTGCTCCTGGCATTGAGTGTGGTGGGGATGCGGCTGGGGGTGAGCCTGCGCCAGGGGGTGCCGATGGTGCCTGGCGCGTTGCGGCCCCTTGGACGCGCCGTGGCCTTCAAGCTGCTGGCCATGCCGCTGCTGATGCTCGCGCTCTCGCGGTTGATCCCCTTGCCGCTCGTCGTGCGGGACGCGGTGGTGCTGCAGGCGGCAGCCCCCACCGCGGTGTCGGCTCTGCTGCTGGCCGAGGCCGCCGGCCGCGATGCCGAGCGCACCGCCCATCTGGTGCTGGCCACCACCCTGCTGGCCCTGGTCACGGTGCCGCTGTGGTGGGGGCTGCTGTCCCATCTGCCGGCGGGGTGATCGGGTTGGCGGGGCTTCGGCGGATCCGGATGCTGACGGGAGTGGGGGCGCTCCGATCGGGCCGTTCGCCCCGATCTGGTGATGATTCCATTGAGGCCTTCTTTGCCAATCACGCCTTCGTTCCAATCAGACCCTCACGTCGCTCCGCGTCGCCACTCACGCCCTGCCCAAGAACCATTCCCTCCTCCCCCGCATCAATCGTTTCTCACGTCATGGGCTCCTTTCACCCTTCGTTGGCATCCGCGGCGGTTCGCCCGCGATCCCTGCCGCCCCGACACGCTTGTTTTGATCGGGAGGTGATCGGGCGCCCCGATTGGCGTCCGGTTCCGGATCGTTGCCCCCTGGGTGTCCCCGGATTCGGGGCTGGAGCGGCGATGTTGGTTCTGCTGCCGGCCGTTTCCACCTGGGCCGCCGAGCCTTCAGCCCCCATCGCCGCCCGCAGCGTTGGCGGCCATGCCTTGATCCAGCTGGCCGGCCAGCCCCTTTCAGGAGGCCGCAGCCGGGGTTCGGTGAGCCTGCCGCTGGAGCGGGCCGAGGGGGGCCACACCCCGGTGCTCGACTTTCAGGTTTCGGGAGTCGGGGGAACGGCCGGCTCTCGTGCAGACGCTGCCAGCCCTGGCCATGCTCCCCGCCAAGACCGCCAAGACATTCAGGGCGCCCGCATCCGCCTGCTGCTCGACACCGGCGCCACCTCCACGATGGTCACGCCGGAGTTGGCGGAGCGGCTGGCCCTGGAGCGCCGCCCCCTGCCCCCGGGCGTCTTTGCGCTGGCAGGAGGCGGCCACGGATGCGCCAATCTGCAGCCCCAGCGCAGCCGCCTTCCGGCTCTGATGCTGCGCGACCCGGCCGCTGCTGCCGGAGCGCCCGCCCTGTCCCTGGAGGGAGTCGAGGCGCTGGTGCTGCCGGTTGCCGCCTTGCCGGCGGGGGTGGATGGGGTGCTGGGGGCGCCGAGTCTGCGCCTGATGCCGATCCGGATTGATCCGGTTCTGGGGCGCATCACGCTCGGTGCCATGGCCCTTGATGGCCATTCGGATGGGCCCAACACAGCAAGCAGCTCGCAAAGTTTTTCCGGATCCACCGCGCCTCTGCGCACAACGCTCACCCCGTCCTCCAGTGCCTTGCCTCTGGAGAGCCCCAGCGCAACCACCAGCACGCTCAAGCCGTCGGCGTCTGCGCAATCGCGGCCGCAGCGGCTTCCCCTGCGCTGGCACCGCGGCGTGCCGTTGATCGCGTTGGCCAGCAGCAGTGGAGCGGTTCAGGCCCTGGCGGACACCGGCGCTGAAGGGTTGTTCCTGCAGCCGGCCCTGGCGGCGCGGTTACGGCCGCTCGCTCCGGCCGAGCCCCTGCGGCTGGTGGGGTTCTGCGGTGAGCAGCGCGTTGAGCGCCGGCGCTTTGCCGGCCTCGGGCTGCCCGCCCGTCGTGGTGATCCTGCCTCCGCGTTCGGCGCCGCCAAGCCGGGAACCGTTGCGGCCGGCGTCGAAGGAATCGTGACCGACAACCCGATCTTCCAGCAGCTCGGTATCGAGGCGATCCTCGGCCAGGAGCTGCTCCGCCACCACCGCCAGCTCTGGCGGCTGGATCAGCCCAGACCCGAGCTGCTGCTCTGGTGAGGAGGGCTGGGGGGCCCGGGTGTTGGCCTGAATGCCCGCCGCCGATTCGCGTAGGCCGTGGTCCCCTGCTCGGCGGCCTGGGGTGGCCGTGGCCTTCACAACAGAGGACCCCCCGACCGCTGCGGCCGAGGGGTCCTCTGGAGCAGCCGACCAAGGGGGGCGCTCATGCCGACGGTGTTTGGTGCGAGCGTCGGTCTTTTCGTTTTAGGCGTTTTTCACCGCCTGGGCTGGACCGCAAGGGTGACTTGCGGAAAACGAAACAGGGCAAGGCCGCTGCTGCGCTCAGCTGGCTTGCATCCGGAAGGGAGCCCACTG
>Ga0209189_1000700_pt1 | contig 27019 bp, 24 predicted proteins | sample C_130820_EF_Meta_FD_187308 | JGI IMG/M metagenome (GOLD analysis project Ga0209189, IMG submission 187308) | Freshwater microbial communities from Lake Croche, Canada to study carbon cycling - C_130820_EF_MetaG (SPAdes) (version 3) | ecosystem: Environmental > Aquatic > Freshwater > Lake... | reverse complement strand
GGGTCGATGTAGATCAACAAAATAAGGAAGAGCGCACGGCGCTTCACATAGCAAGTAAGAACGGCTACTTTCTTATAGTAAAACTGCTAATTGTTTCTAAAGCGTATATAGATAATCTGGATACAGATGAAATAACCCCACTTCATCTGGCGAGTGAGAATAACCACAAAAAAATAGTAGAATGGCTATGCGATCATAACGCCAATATAGATAAACAGAATAAAGATGGTTATACCCCCATTATGTTGGCATGTAAGAACGGTCAATTAGATGTAGTAGAAGAGTTACGTAGCCGCCATGCCAATGTGAATAAAAAAAATAAAAATGGTCATACGGCCCTAATGCTAGCGATTGAGTGTGGGGACTTACCGGTAGTGAAAGAATTGTGCGATTATAGAGGTAATCTTATAACGGACCCTGTTATGATGAGTGATATAGAAAGAGGTATCAGCTTTGCCGATAGAAACAAAAAGACGGCCATAGCTGAATATCTAAATGATGTGCTGGATGATCGTGAAAAACGCGCCATGCCTAATTCTAAAAAGTCAAAGCGTGGAGGTATGCGTTCTATGACTCGGAATACTCTAAAGCATTCCAACAACCCAAGGAAGCGCTCTCGCAGCCGCCGTAGATACTTGAACTAATGCCATGAGCACATACATGGCCCCCAGCTTTTTATGTTCTTTATCTTGAGCCCTTGTGACGAATGCCTCCATTAATGCCAGATTCTTCTTTTCCCACCAAGCCCTTGTTTTTTCAAACAGATCCGTGGGATCATATCGAAAGATGCGCTGCCCTCCAGACATGTGCCCAGGAATGATCAATTCTTTCTGGGCACGTGAAAGCTCCAATCGTGAATTCCAGAGTTCGAATAGCCTTTTGTAGAATAGCAAATGGTCGTGCGAATTCATTGCATGAAACCATTCGCAACTTACATAATATCCCAGGGATTCAATCTTTAGAAATATGTCTAATACTGCCTGATTCCACACCTGTTGTGGTGTTAAAAGATCAGTATTCACATGTAGAATATTATATTTACGCGCACGAAGCCATGCGATGCGTCTATGTATTATTTCTTTTGCCCTCTCTGTGAACTCGGCGCGATTGTAGGGATTTTGAGAGGCAAATCCAGTGGCCATTGAATGCACAAGTGTCCTGATATCAAACACCCATACGGCCTTTGAATCATCGGCGAAACTTATAAAATATGTCTTTGGAATTGTATGGATTGGCTCCAATGTATAGAGTTCTGTAGTATTCGTGGCGATATCAAGGGCATTTATGGCAGGACCCTGCGACATATAACGCTTGAAAGGGGCTATCTGCCTCCACCTATTCTGAATTTTTTTCACATACGCATGTTCCGCTCTTGTATACGTCCTATACGTTTCTGTATCTTTCGTTTTTGACTTGAAGGGGTTGGGATTCTTGAAATGTCTGGAGCAATAGTCACCCTGTGTAGCTGAAAAGGGACATTGTATATGAGGATTGGCCCTGCTCTTTACATTCAAACATTTACGGAATTCACATGGCGAGGTTCCTTCCATCTACCACCTCCTCCGGGATTTAGACTTCGGTGGGCTTTAAGTTGATTTACACAAAATAAACGCAGCATCGCGCAAACATGACGAGCTTCCCGGCGAATTCAAAAAGAAAAAGGGAAATTGAATGGGTGGTTAAAAAAAAAGGGTATGGGAATTCTAAAATTGACTGCCCTCCACGACAGGTATGTTAGCATATCTGCGTAAAATGCCTTCCAATACTTCCTCAGCTCCCGGTATACAAATGAGCTCCACTGCCTCCGCCAAGTCCGCCACCACCGCAAAGCCCGTGAAGGTCGCCAAGAAGGAGACCGCCCCTGTCGCCGCCCCTGCCCCTGTCCCTGTGGTTGAGGCTACCAAGACCACCAAGACCACCAAGACCGCCAAGGCCACCACCACCGCCACCACTGTCGTGAGCTCTACCCCCGTGGAGGTGGCTGCCGTGGCCGCCCCTGTCCTGCCCACCACCACTCTGGATGATGACCTCAAGGCCGTGTCTGGCAACTTGAACACTCTCAAGGAGACTGTTTCCGCCATGCTCTCCCAGGTGAAGAAGCTGGAGAAGCGTGTGCACCGAGAGCTTAAGGATGCTCGCAAGCGCAAGCGCCGCTCCAAGGTGGAGGAGGGTCCTGATGCCAAGCCCCGTGCTCCCAGCATCTTTGAGCGCCCCACCCAGGTGACGGACGAGCTGTGCAAGTTCCTTGGCAAGGCCAACGGCACTCTCATGAGCCGCTCCGAGGTCACCAAGGCGGTGAACAACTACGTGAAGGAGAAGAACCTGAAGAACAAGCACGACATCAAGCCCGATGCCGCACTGAAGAAGCTTCTGGCCATTGGCGAGGGTGAGCCCCTCACCTACTTCAACCTCCAGCGCTACCTCAACCGCCACTATGTGAAGGCCACCCCCGTCGCCACTGCATAAATGGGCGAATAGTCTCCTAGAAACAAAAAGGAACACAATAACAAAAAACACAAAAACGAAATAAAAGAATACGCCTCTTTTTCTATTGCCTTATTAAATGAGCGCGATACCACTTACAGCCGAGATGGCAAAAAAATTTGATAAATCCTATAAAAAATGTATGTTTTTCATTGATAAGATATTTTATAATGAAATCAAGTTAAGGGAAACTGGAGAACAGGAATATTCGGATGCGTCGCATGCCGCAAAGGAAATGTTGCTTCATGAACTTGACCCATTGAATCAGAATGGGATTATGTCACTTCAAGTGGAGACAGGATACCCGCCAATACCACCCTTAAACTCTCCATTTCGCTTCGGTTCTAAAACACGGAAAAGAAGGGCGAATCAAAGTGCTGAGAAGCCAGCCCCAAAACGACAATCAATGCTTAATCGGTTCATTTCAATACGCGAACCTGTCGTTGAACAACGGCTACGTGTGCCAAAGATGAATAATAATAATAATAATAATATAAGTTTAGCACAAAAAGATTAGAATTCTGCAGCCAGGCCTGATAGCTCATTGCGTTAGCAATATGCTATCGGCCACCGCAGGCCTGATAGCTCATTGCGTTAGCAATATGCTATCGGCCACCGCAGGCCTGATAGCTCATTGCGTTAGCAATATGCTATCGGCCACTGAGGCCTGATAGCTCATTGCGTTAGCAATATGCTATCGGCCACCGCAGGCCTGATAGCTCAGTTGGTTAGAGCATTCGGCTGTTAACCGGAAAGTCGAGGGTTCAAATCCCTCTCGGGCCGTTTTTGAGATACTTATAGTGTCTCAAAAGCGGGATAGCAAAGAGGAATTGCGATGGGCTCATAAGAGGGGGCTGCCTTAGCCGCCAGTAACCCATAGGTCCCTAGATCGAAACTAGGTCCCGCTAGATTTTTTCAGACCCTCTTAGATTCTGAAAAGATACTACTCGCCATCTTTTTCATATAATCCGATGCATTCTGAATGACAGAAGTTGGATTCACTTGAAAAGGCTCATTTGTAGGAACACCCTGGGCAGCAAGCTGAGAATTCACTAGTTCTTTTACATATGTCTCCAGTGGCGTATCAAGCGAATTCTCTGTGCGAACAGTCTCGGGTATAGAGCTACTTCCAACTTTTTTGGCAACTCCATTTGCGGTATGCCATCTATAAGTGAGTGGCGGCCTTCCGCTATATTCATCGCTTGGGCGTACAATATTGTCCTGCGCTCTCATATCCGGCCCTGGCACCAATTCTCCAGAGTGGGCAGCGGCATATAATTCTGCAGCTGTTGGATCCTCTGCCTTGCGCATAGCCCCTGATCCACTTGTATTCATTCTGTCTAAAGGGATGTAAGAAAGCTTTTACATGATTCTAAATGATCAGGGCGAATTCGTGTCTCCCACGGCTGCGCCTCAAAATGGGCTCGGACACTTTTAAGAAGTTCGTCGTCTCTCAATACATCCAATCGCGAATCTTTTACGGTGCTACGTAAGAGAGATTCTATATTCTTGTAATATCTCAACCAATTAAATGCCGTAAAGGTGTTTATGCCGAGCTTCCCTCGGAGAGGTTCCACCCCACACAAGATGGCTGCATCCAAGAAAGCCGCTTGGTCCATTCCTTCCCCTTCAAGAACTTCTGGTAGAAGAATTTCCTCAAACCGTTCGCAAGATATATGATTCGGAATCCACATTCGTTGTAGCCCAGATAAGAGATAATCCATATCCGTGCTTACAATCACATCTAACTTTTTCGCTGCCACCAGATCTACAAGAACATCATCCGCCTCATAGACTGCCTTCACATAGGGAATCCCCATTTTAAAGAGACCCTTTTGAAAGGCATGGCGTATCTCACGAGTCATGTGCCAGCCTTGGAACTCGAGGCGCGCCACCGAATATTCTAGAATTTGCCTCTCCCTTACAGAAATTGTATCGGAATTCAATTGATCCTTAATAATGCTCGCCTGCTGTATGGCAGCTTCGCGCACATCTCGCCTGTCTTTTACCTCTTCTGCCTTTTCTACGGGCGCCTTTCCATCAAAGACAAAGAGTAACGTATGACCCATATCTTTCAAGACCTGGAGACTCGCATACATTTCCTCATACGCCGACTTGTATTTATAAAGCATAGACATTGCATCGAATCCGATGCGAAGTTTAGGCTCTGCCGATACTTGAACATCATGCCGGTAGGCACGTAAATATGTATATAACCCCTTTACACCCATTTCATGATAGCTGGCTCGAATGAAACCTGAAGGCAATTTTACCTAAGCCGTAAGACAAGATGCAGCGTGGACTCTTTCTGGATATTATAGTCAGCGAGAGTCCTGCCATCCTCCAGCTGCTTCCCTGCAAAGATGAGACGCTGCTGGTCGGGGGGAATACCCTCCTTGTCCTGAATCTTGGCCTTGACACCCTCGATGGTATCACTGCTCTCGACATCCAATGTAATGGTCTTTCCTGTCAAAGTCTTCACGAAGATCTGCATTATACTATAGACTCTAGAAAGATGTTTAGACCTCCAACATGGGATGCGTAAAACGAAGGGAGACTGCGCGACGAGCACTGTTCGGCCTTGGAGCCGGAAGGGCTATACCTAATCGTTTATACATACCCTCGCGCCCATTCAAATATCGCCAGGCATAATCGCTACTGTCTTCCGATGCATGTATGTGTTTCGCCTTCCAATTTGTATCTGCGATCCAATGACTCTGTGCGACCCATAGCCGTTTTGCGGCGAGCGTTCCACCCTTGGATACTAAGGCTATAAGCACAAGTTCGGCCCATGTTTCCACCATAGCCTCCCTATCAGGAATAGACCACCCCTGTTCGTCTAAACAAGCTGCATGCATCATTTCATGAACAAGCACACGGGTGTGTTCTTCGTATCTATATATATGGATTCCATGTGTTGAACAGGGAACTGTATATCCCCCATTCACGTGTTCCGCCACAAGATCCTGCGCTTCTTGTGGAAATTCCCGTTTCCGCTCCGAGGCAAAATATGTCACCAACCATGGCGTCTTTGTCTCCGAATGTCCAAACCACATGAATACACGGGCCCAGAAATCCCAATTAGGTTCTGGAACACCTCTTGGTAAAAAGACCAAGACACGGGCCAAGGTTCCAAGGCGCTTACAGATGAATTTCACAGTCCCATTCTTGTATCCTTCCCAGACCGTGTTTTTAAGGCCGAGGCGGTCAAATTGCGAACCCGTAGTAGCCTCTATTTCCGCTTTCTCAAGCTCTTCCCGTGTAGGTTCACACGTTTGCCACTTTAGCAGCGGAAGATGCCAGATTTCTTTTGCGCGACGCACCAATTCGCCCAACACTAGGGGCAACATCTGTAATTTGTTTAGTAAAAATAGTTCGGAGTTGTAACAATACATTCTCCCAAATAATGGGGATTCGGTAACTGGGAATTGTATATCCACCTCCCGTAGCTTCGCATTTCGCCAATATTTCTATGGCTGCTCTGCGCTCCCCCTCTGTAATACCATCATGCGTCAGAAGAATATCCAATAAGAAATGAGTGGCCTCTACCCAGCGTAGATTTCGCATAAGCATTTCATACACATATGCTTTCACTTCTTTTACATCCTCTATATTTGGGGGTGGTGCCGCGCGCCATTTATCAATAATGGCCTTGAATATGTGGCTCCAATTTGCAGGGCCCTTCACCACTGTAGCAAATTGCGCAAATGTATTGTCAATACCCTTCACTGAGATTTCAATAAACCAATCACGAATACGCTGTGGAACGGGTAACTCGGATGTCATCCAAATGGAAAGATCTCCCTCATTTTGCTCCAAACAAGCCTGTAGCAATATGACCGATTCCGAACTCAGAAGATGCGCGTGATACAGAACCAAAATACGATGCCCACGACCCTGTTGCCCTGACATGACTTGGGATCCTTGGCCAAGATTGGATAGGATAGGTCGCAAAATGAGTTTATCTTGCATAGACATGCGTGCTACATCGAGTCCCATATGAACGATGGAAGTCTCCATCATAAATTGCCCCGTGTTGGAATCCTCTGGATCGGCACCCTCTTCTGTTGCTCCAGCTTCGGTCACATCCCCTGTAGATGTAGTGGCACCCGTGCCGCGCATTTGAATAGTAAAAGGAAGGCCCCGCATATCTGCGATTTTCTTCAATGATTCTCTCAATAAAGTCTTCTTACCCGTTCCCGCCATTCCTCGCCAAGAAAGGGAGATTGAATCCATCCTACATATGGACACTTGCTACATCTTTAAGGGGGGGCTAAGGCATATGTGCCCTTTTATTGTAGAATGGAATGGGCAATCCCCCTTCAGAATCTTGACATACAAAAGATACAACTTCATCCACCGATACATGGCTATAAACTTATATCACCCATTGGATATTCAGATGCGGATATTCATTTTAATACACTATGTATATTACTCCCCTCGCTTCCTATCAAATCCTACGATCCCACCTCGGGGCGCCTTCAAGTATCCCTACAGGGGTGTGCGCACGCTAATAAACTGCTCGGCCTACAAGATCTTCTCATACAAACCCTTTCCACACAGCAGCGTGCGTGGTTTCCAGGTGATAAACAGCTTGGAAAAGATGAAATCAAACAGGGGTTTCAACCCTTTGTAGACCGTTCTGCCATACATCTATATTGCCCTACATCGACGACGGCAGCCGCAAATGAAATACATAGTTATTCGGATAAACAGTGGGTATATGATATAATGTCCCCCACACTCTTTACGATTGGAAAAGAGGTGCGGCTCGCTATCAAATTTCAGGGGCTTTCCTTCCATCAACATCATGTAACAAAGATGTGGACGGGAAAGTTTCGTCTACAACATCGCATTGTAGCCATTATGACAAGCTAACCGTTTATTTTCTTGATCGCATTTACAGATGTTGCCAATATAGATATAAATAAGAGACCGTGTACCATTAGAAACACATAGGGGCGCTCTTCAACAACAATGTTTTGTTTCAAATACATAAATGCAGAAACGAGTAATACAAGAAGGAAGATTATAAGAAATACCAGCCAAGTAATGGCGGCATCAGATAATCTCGGAGGCCCTGCCGTGGCGGCTGTGGCGGCTGTGACGACACCCGTACTAGAAGCTGTGGAACCCTGCGACTTTTGCCATTTTAGAAGTCTATCTAAATACACGCCGACAATGACGGTAAGAATAAATAGCCATACAAAAATGCCAATATGAATCCAATTGTCAGATCCAACAGCTTTTATCTTGTCCGCAGCGGCGAGTGTATATTGTTTTAACTTGTCCATGGATGTTACTGGCTTTTGTTGCGCAGGCATTTGCCGTGGTGTCGAAGGTGGTGTTGGTGGTCTAGGATCTTGTGTAGATGACATTCTCTCTAACGTGATGTGCCAAATTTAAGAACCCCTCAGAGGGCTTCTTAAATTGTGCCTGCCGTGAACGTATTCAATTTGATACATTCACTGTATTATACCTTTTGAAGTGTAGTCACGCTCACACTCACTATAGAGAGTAGTAGTCCTATATGTAAAATCGTAATAATGTATGCGCGCTCGGCTATTGCATTCGTTCTAAGATAGAAATACGCCATACCACCAAGAAGTAATATCATCGCAAAATTGATAAGGCCCACATATAAAATGGCATTTTTCATATCCTTTGCCATATCACTGTTCGTAGTAGACTGACCAATCACAATAACTGTGCCGAATGTTATTATCAGAAAAATACCAATACTTATCCAATGCCACGTGTTCATGACACCCCTCTACAGTGAGACTCGCATATTATTGTTAACGAATCTTGGTGGGGGGTAAATCAGCTATTGCTTTTCTTATAGAATCATAGGGCACTATTTGAAAACTACTCAAGCTGAATAGCACATATATACCGAACATCATTATAATTAAAAATAGGGGAGTGCCGATATAATTCCAATAGTTGTCCATGTCAACCGCAAAGTCGTCCATCTCTCTTGTCTTTCATAAGGTAATCTATACATAAAATAGTATGGGGCCAAAGTCTTCCAAAAGGGGGACACGCAAAGTATTTGTAAAAAAAGGCCAACCTATGCCGGGACCTTCGCAGTGCCATCCTTCCATGGGAGGAATTGCTCCCGCGCATGGATGTATTCCCATAGATGTGTTGCGCAATGTAGCAAATACCCTCAAAATTCCCGCCAATTACAATGGAACAAAGCTACGTACAGAAATTGAAAAACGATTAAATATACAACCCGGTGCGGAAAGAACATTCCTTATGAAGCTACCATTATCCAATTCCGAAAAGGCGGATCTCGCTAGCAAATACTTGCGACCTGCGATGCCTTCTGGCTGGAAAGGAGATCCTGACATGTGGCTCGACTCCAACAATATTTCGCACGTTCTCAACCAATACGAAGACGCCTATCCAGATTTTGAATTCATGGGTCCTTTTCCCATTGACTTTGCGGCCCCCGACCCATACCAAAACGCTGGTGAAGAGAAAAAGTGCCTCATGAATGAAGTATGTGAGCTACGTGTGACAAAAGCCCTATCCAATGGGACAAAGTGTATCGGGATTGTCTACAACCTGGACCCCCATTTCAAATCTGGGAGTCATTGGGTCGCAAACTATATAGATATTGAAAACCACGAATGCTATTATTTTGACTCGTATGGTATGGCACCGCCCATGCAGGTAGCTCGCTTCATGAAATGGCTGACAACTCAGGACCCATCCATGAAACTCTTTTATAACAGTCGCCGCCTCCAGTATAGCAACACAGAATGCGGAGTATATTGTATTTATTTCATAATTCGTATGCTGGAAGGCGACAAATTCCTACAGATTACACGACGAAAGCCAAAGGATACAGATATGTTAGACCTACGCGATTGGCTCTTTTCAACATAAAGCCCCGCGGCAACCCCAGTCGGAAAAGGTCCGGCATCTTAGATAGAGAGAGTCTAAGATGACGGACATACGACCCGGAACAAATACACAGGATCAGTTTTTCAATCCGAAAAACGAGGCAATGTTAGACCGTCTTTTATATGCCGATTTCCAGCGACGAATTGGTGGGGATCTGAATGAAAAGCAGCAGCAACGCCTCAACAAGACCGTGAAGCATTATATGACCGAGGTGTATGGAAAACACCCCGATAAACCTACGCAATACCTGAATAAGGAAGTTCTCCAATCCGTTGTTCCAGACTATATGAGCTATCTCAAGCGTAGTAATTCTGCGGAAGCGGATGATTCCACGCTCCACATGGATGTAAGTGCGCGGTTCGGAAAACTCCAGGCCGATCGCCAAACCGCTTCTACTGTAACTCCTACACCCCCCGACTTTCGTGTGAATATGGATTCCGACGGCCCATCCCCCCTCACACGCTTTGAAGAGCTGAAGAGAATCCGCGAAGAAGAAGCCGCACGCGAGGCGGAAAACGCATCTACACGTGTAACCGTGTCTGAATCCCAAGAAATCGTGGTCCGTTCGCAAGATGTTTCCATGGGGCGCTTCGTGAATTCAGACGTTGATTTCCGTAATGGGGCAGAAGCTGCTCGCCAACGTGACCAGCTGTCCCTCATTATGCGCGAGGCAGAACGAGGCAATTCACGCACAGAAATTGTTGGAAAAGCCCCTCCGGATCCTCGCGCGCTTCTTCTTGGCGAGGGGGGGCAAATGCCTCCTACCCTGCGATCCCAAGGCATCGCTATAGGGAATCCTACACTTGCTATTCCCGATAGCTATCGGGATCGTGTGCTACCCCAGGATATCATCAAGCCCCAGGATGACATTGTTACCTATAAGGAAAATGAACACAACCTGTATGTCTATAGCGCCGATCGTGATTGGGTCAATAACACCATAGAAAATCGGTATAATTTTTCAGTGACATTTGACCCGGCAAATAATCAGTCCGGGTTCGGCTACAATACGGCCACCAATATCAAGTTCAAGAACATCACACGCATTGAATTCGTAAAAGCTATCATGTCCACCGAAGGATTTGACATCCTGCCTACTTCTTCTAGCAGCGCAGGAACGCCCATCAATACTCTTAATACAAATATCTTCTCATTCCCCTACCTCCAGGTGCGCATACCCGAGCTAAACGTGAATGGCTACGGGACAAATGACGGCATCAACAATGCCTTTGCGTCTATTTCCTATGATGCCTATTGGACCTCGGATAGCAATGCCGCAAATCGCGGGTATGCGCGTATGATTCCCAAGTTCTTGAAATGCCAAAAGGTGTATTACCCCACACCTCTCGCCACTCTACAGAAGCTCACCTTCCAGATCCAGCGGCCCGATGGAACGCCTGTGAGCACTACCAGTGATACATTGACCGTGACGGCTGTTCTGATGCCAAATAATTCGGCCACTACTACGAATTATCGTGCCACGGGTGCCGCCACATATGAATGGATCTGGTTACAGACATCCACGTATTTCAACCAATTCACCCTAAGTCAGGGAGATCGTATTGTTCTCAAAAACGTGGGATTCAATTCCGCCCTCACAGCCTATGCCGGATTCAATGACCTCGTGAATTATCTGACACAGCCACAGGGTCTGCTCGTATCCGCGCTAGGAATCAGCACGGGTTCTACGAACGGATACACGGATGGCGGTAACATTGCCGGCTACGCTAATTCTATTATTGTGCGCAACAGCTTCAGAGACCCTACCACGGGCGCGACCACCGTCAGTTCCTGGGTCACAAGCTACATTGCCTCTTTGGCGACATTCACCAACAATTCATCCTCTGTAACCATCACACCCGTGGCGGGAGGTTCTGTGACTCTTACAATGGCAACCGGCTTGGCATATACGGCGGGCATGTTAGTCTATGTGTTTAATGCCGCAGCCGGATATAATTTCGTCGCCACCGTTCAAAGCTATACGACGGGCACGGGCGCCCTAGTCCTCAACACCATTGCAAATATCAACGGATCCTTTGGTAGTTCCGTGGTATTTACAGTTGTTGCCGGCACACTCTTTTCCACGGGTCGTCTCATTAATATGAATCACCAAGTCCAGATCATTATGCGCGTGATTACTCGTGAAATGGACTCGGCCGCCAAGCTTCGCCCAGATAATCTACAGGCATAAAATGACTGGAGGGATTTAAGGTCTGAAGAATCTAATACAAAAGGAATGTGGCCCGATGCTGTTAAAACAGTCTATGTTCTCTGTCATCCTATAAAGGAAAAGGAGCGGTATGAGCGACTCATGCCCCATCTTTTAAAAGTAGGAATTCCTGAAGAGCGTATTAAGATCTGTGCCCCAACATGGGGCGCGGATCTGACTGTAGAGCAAATATTTTCCGCCTATAATCCCTATTTGAACCGCGGGAATACGCCCGCATTCACCTTTAAAGCTGCCGGATTGAGTCGTGGGGAAATTAGTCTCGGAATGAATTTCTATGCCGCGGTCCAAGACGCTGCCAAGTCGGACGGCCTTGTTCTCACATTTGAATCCGATGTTTGGTTGCGCGAAGATTTTGTGCCGCGCCTTGCGGACCTTTTAGCGGATGCAGCGCCCATTCCATGGGATTATATCAGCCTCGGGGAAGGTGTTGGGACGCGCCCTCCTGGCGCCCCTATATCCTATTACGCTCCTACAAAGGCCTACACGCCACCTCATCAATGGGTCTTTCGCTGTACAGACTCCATGCTCTTTAAAAGCGATTATATGAAACGCTTAGAGAAAACATTCGTGCCTTTTAAAGAAATTATAGACTGGGAAATGAATTATCAACTCATGTTACACAAGGGGGTTGCTTTATGGGCGGATCCTCCTCTTGCGGAACAGGGAACCTGTAATTCGCGCCTTGTCACATCGCTGCCTGCGTGAATTTATTTTGGCTTGTTCCCCTTGATATTTACAGGCGGGCCAGGTTGTGGTGCCCCATCTACCATTCTCACACCCACCGTCCCCAGCTTCACTTCAGGCATCTTTTTCTTTCTGATTTTCTTTCCATGATCTACTACTTCAACCGCTTCAAACACGTCGTATCCGGTCACTGTCTTATTCTGTCCGAACACCTCGCGTAAGAAATAGATAATCTTGTTAATGGGTTGGAAGAATTCCCGAGGTTTCAACTCGCCCGAACATATAGATTTCTCATCCTCGAATTTACTGGCATCCAGAATATCTTGCTCCAGATTTGGCTTATAGACGAAATCACCCACCTTTCCCTTTAAAGGGAGACAGCGGAAAGCTCCGTCTTTATTCTGTTCATAGCTGATTTCGCAATCTACTGCCGCCGATTTCATAATACACTCCAGACTCTCAATAATCTTCCGTTTTCTCTCAGAAATCGCATAGATAATTTCATCCGTCGTTAGCACATAGGTGGTCATTCCAGGTTTCATAGGGAGTCCATATTCCGCGGCCTTTTTCGCATCCACACTATCATGGAGTAAGAGGGTTTCATCTATCTTATTGTCGCCTGTTCTATCACGCTGTGCCTCTTCCGAAAAACAAGAGACATATGTGTAAATACTTACATCGCGCTGGTCCTCTGGTAAATCTAAATGGCTGCCGATACGAATGGCACGCCCCTTCACTTGTCTGAGACGGACTTCATTCCAGTAGGGTTCCATGATATGAACGGCACGAACATTCCGAAGAGATAGACCTTCTGCCCCCGCAGAAGTAATACAGAAGACACGGCAAAGCTCGCCCAATTTATTATCCGTATATCCAGCCTCGGACAAAATCTTATTCATAGATTCTGGAAGTTCTGCGAATTTGGCATTAAAAATATCAAGAGCTGCTCGGCGTTCTTCCTGCGTTTCACCTCCTGAGAAGGTTATATATCTGGGCTGTTTTCCAGGGCCTTTTCGTAGAGATTCTTCCGTTTCCTTGGTAAATGCAGGAACACCCCCTACAAGAGTTATACGAATGGGGGCGTATCCATTCACATCCATTGCCACCCGAAAAATGCCAATACCCTCCATATCCAGAAATTGGCTATAGACGAGGGAGGATCCTGGGGCAGCGGCGATTCGCTCAAGCATTGTGGAAAATTTAGCAGAATATATGGCCAATCCGTCGCTACCTCCAAGTAACATGCGCGCCTTGGCGATTGTTTTCAGACACAGTTTGGCCCTATCACACGCCACAGCGTATTTTTCCCCCGGTTTTGTTCCAGCTTTGCATTCGGCGGAAATCGGGTCCCCCCCTTCCTGGCCGAGATCTGGCATCTCCTCTGCCTCTTTTATTTCACTACGCAAGGCCATAAGGAGTTTACCGAGATGGTTTTCCCCCTTTTTCTCCGCCCCCTCGCCCCAAAAACTATTCACAGGAGAGGCCTGTATGAGTTTCTTATCCCCCGTGGAAAGAAGAAGCGCCTTCAATTTTTCATTGGGATAGAATTTTTTCTCTAATCCGCGTTTCATAATATTTATACGACTACTTGAAAACGTGGAATCAGAAGTATGTGTCTTGTCTGCTCCCATATCTCTCGCTTTTGCAGGAGTAGGGGCGTCGCGCACTTGCTTATACCATTCAGGATCCGAACCCCTGAATTTAATAGCTTGATAATAATGTTCCAGCGTTGGGAATGTGTCTTCCTCTCCCGCAGTTGTTATTGTAATAGGGGTAGGGGCGTATGTATCAAACAGCTTATATTCATTATCCATCTTATTGGAAAAACGAATCACATCCGCGGAAGGAATAGCGGTTGCCCTTGCCTTTAGAGTTTTCCCCTTTGTCGCAGGAACCGCAGGGGCGGAAACTGTAGGATCAGGAACCGCAGGGGCAGGAACCTCAGGAACCACAGGAACCGCCTCCCCATATATCTCCGCCTCCAAGCGCTGATCCTCCTGAGCAACTTCTTCCATATTTTCCTCTTCACGTCCCAATTGTACAAACTCCTCCTCATTTTCATTTTCCTCTTCTGGGGCAAGTTCAATAATACCAGCCACCGCTACACCTTGTCTTGCCTCCGCCTCCCTATCTGTAATGCTAGCGGATGGACGAACCACTTCCGGCGGAAACACAAAATTACAAGCTTGGCGCGAACCCATTTTATAATTGTTTGCTGCCGCGGAATCGCCCAACTCATATACCTGTGCCCATACCGCGTCAATCGTCTGCCCACCCTTACTCTCCATTTCCGATTTCACTTCTGTAGAACGCTTAAAAGAATACGCCTTTTGCGCGTAAAGACTAAAAGGCACTTTCACAACCTCATCCACTTTCACACGCGGCATAAGTTCCAATCGCGAGCCCTTGTAATAGCTGACAAGCCCTGTAAGACGAGTCGTAAGAACTCCTTTCGCCTTAATATCCTTCCCACTAATGAAATGTTCGGAAAAGGTATCTCCAAACGGTGGCAAGAGGGCTTCCGCTGTAGGTTTGAGAGGTCCAGAAAAGGCCATACCGCCCTTCTCAAAAGCATCTTCAATCGATTTCACAATTTCATCCATCGTCGGCTGCCTCTCCTCCTTCGGAATACGCATAACACCAATCTCATTTTCTATCTTTCGTATTCCAGGCGGTAATAGACTCATTAAAACCTTTTTCCCTCCCTTTGGATTTTTGGTGAATTCTACAAAATCCACATACGGATGTTTAAATGCAATCTCTTTTCCGCTTTTTTCTAGATCGCCCTCCATCTGAATATTCCCCTCCAGAGTTGTAATATATCCATGTAGCACATTCGCTAAAATCCCAAGCTCCTCTGGAAAATTAATGAGAGGTGTCCCACTCAAGCCAATAATTTTAGTATTTTGGGCATCTAAGAGTAGCCTGTAGAACAGATATCCGCGCGTATACATTTTTGTCCCTTCCGCGCACAACGTGGGCTTCCACCTATTGGGTGTAATCTCCTCTACAGGAACTGTGCGCCTCACCTTTTTTCCACCAGGACCAGCCTTGCTTAAATAGGGCTGTATTGTCCCCTGTATAAGACGAATCAAATTGTGGATTTCATCTACAACAATGACGGAATTATCAAAAAATTTATTCACCGGGTCGCAGGCCATAGCCATAAGTTTCTTGGCTGTAATACCATTATAGGAAATGAAGCGAATCCTCCCCGAAGGATTATTCACTGGATCCCATTCTACAATTGCCAAAATCTGTTTTCGTATCTCCGCACGATCTTCGTCAGGAAGACTTTCATAATTAGACTCGGATTGCGGCTTTCTGAAATCAGGCACCCATACATTTCTCGCATTCTTCAAGTATTTTCCTGATAGGCCGTAGACCTGGTTCGCAAAAAGAGTGGTCATTGGATCGCTTATATCCAGCGGAACCCAGAAATTATTCAACTGGAAATGTCTGAATCCGCAGAAGCTGATTTCCTTTAGAAAGTTGGCCTTCAGTGATTTGGGACTCATGACGATAATCTTCTTTTTATCCGTGGCAAAGAGTGCTTCCGAAGCAGCAATGGCTGTACAAGTCTTTCCAGAACCAAGTCCGTGATACACAAGAATACCCCGATAGGGCGACTCCTTACGCATGTAATCGCGCACAAATTTCTGATAGGGGTAATATTTCTCGCCCTCTGGAATTGTAATAGGGCCGTTAGGAAGCTGAAACTCTTTGTAGGTGGTTTTAATGAAATTCGCAAACCCACGGCGTGTTTGAGGAACATAGGCTGTGGGAACTTCTGTGTTATAGAGATCCCTCCTTTCCTCTTCCAAAATGAGATCCCCCATCTCTTTCAAATCATCGTTTAGACCGAGGCTCTCGCTTTTTTCCAATGTATTCACGAGTTCTTCTGCCGCTGCTGCAGGTTTAAGCAAAGGGGATGTGGAGCGCTTTTTGATAAGAGGTTTCGCAGGTTTCGCAGGTTTCGCAGGTTTCGCAAACATGGCCCTTACCGCACTCGGACGCATACTTTGCGATTCTTCAGCAGGTGTTTGAAGATCTAGTAACTCGGGAGGTGCTTGTTTACCCACACCGAATCGTTTTACGACCCCCTTTCTCTCCATTCTAAAAAGGGCGTAGGTTATGATTTCTTAGCTTGACCCGCGGATTGTTTTGTCAAAATCTCTAGCGCTAGACGACTCGCATTCTGTTCGGCCTCCTTTTTATTCCTAGCAACAGATGTTGCTATGACTACGCCCTGGGGAGATAATACACCCATTGTAAAGACTCTGTCATGGGATGGACCTTCCTCATGAACTACTTTATATTTGGGTGGCTGATGATACTCGGCTTGAAACCAACGTAGTAGCTGATCTTTATAATTGGTATTCTTTGTTATAAGTTCTACGAAATATATATGCTTCTCCATTACATTCGTTACAAACACTTGGACCGCCTCAAACCCTTTGCCACCCTTGCCAGCTGAATAATATATGGCTCCCAACCAGGCTTCAAACATACTCCCGAGCAGGCGCAGATTTTGTCGCCCATCGCACACTTCCTCTACATGCCGACTAATAATAAGCCACGGGGAAAATCCCACCTTTTTGGCCAATTCTCCGAGGCGATCATTATTTACAATCTCTGTGCGCAGATTGGTCATGAATCCCTCGCCCTGACCTGAAAATCGTTCTTTGAGATATGTCGCCACTACTGCACTTAAAATACCGTCACCGGCATACTCAAGCTCCTCGTTATCGTCGACTTGAAGAGGGAGACAGGAGGGTGGTTTTTCTGCGAGTATCATCGCCTCTTCTTGTTTGGCCCATATCTCCGACTTATCCACATAACTTGTATGGACACATGCTTGCTTGAAAAGGGAGAGATCTTTAAAAGGATACTCAACCCCATATGTGATAAGAATACGAGCAATTTCCTTCTCTGGAATGATCTTATTCTTAGAATTCCATGGATTACACACCTTTGGTGCTTCTGTCATAGTTCTGTGTCTATATATGGACAAAGGTTTAGGCGTCTGGATGGCGCTAAACTCTTTCCATCGTATCAATAGAGATGGCGGATGGGGCTAGAGCTGTAAAAGATTATAGGGTTGGTAAAACATTTGTAGGCCCGTTTTGCATGTGGAAGGCAATCCTTGCGGCAAAAAATGGTGGAGAACCAACGGATGAGGAAGCGCAAAATTTAGCAAGTGCTGTTGCGAATAAGATAAAGGAAGATTCGCCGTTCTACAAACAACGCGAACGTATTATCAATGGTTTAGAACAGACACCTTCCTTGGCGAGTCTAGTAAATGGGTTGGATATTGAGGTTTTACGATCTGTAGATAATTCATTAACATATGAAACGGAAAAGCCCTTTCAAATGAATGGCTCACGACAAATTACGCTTTTATGGGATACTAATACATGTACTATATTATCAAAAAGTAATAATACGACGAAAACGGATACGGATGGAGATGCTATGGGTAGTATAGCTGTGGGAACTCAAGAGCCAATAGGAACAAGCACAGACACAGGAACAAGCACAGACACAGGAACAAGCACAGACACAGGAACAAGGACAGACACAGGAACAAGGACAGACACACCCCCCTCATTACCCAAAAAGAATACGGATGGAACTCCAGCACCAACTGTCACACCCACGAAAGGGGGCCCTCTAGAAGATCCCACAAATCCAGAAGAAAGTCCAGAAAATATTTTGGATGCAAACCCTGCGACAATGTATAAAGGACACCCACAACTAAAGTCCGCTGTAGAATATTATAAGACAGGTAAAACACCAAAGGAAGTAACAATAGAGTTTGAAAGAGTGCGCCTAGATGAAAATGGGTTTCAAGAAAAAAGATTTGACGATGTCGTCAGTTTTAATCGCGCATATTTATCAGCTGAATTCACACCCTACATTACAGAAAATGATAAGATGAATGCGAGAGCTGTATTCAGTATGATATTTAGAAAAAAATATACACCTTTGATACCACCATGCGACCAATATCAAAGATATCTTTTATATTTAGGACTTACTACGCGCCAGAAAACACTATATGTAGAATGGGAAAATCTTCGTAAAACAAATGGTGACACTGCTACACTGCGAAGACTGTTTCAACAGAGGCAGTATATTGGAAGTCTTATCATGGAAATGAATCATCATATAGATATCAATAAATGTAAAACATATCACCCTAATAAAGAGCCTGGTGAAGCAGAAGAAGGTGATACTACGATAGAAACAAAAGATGATCAGCAAATAAAAGAGCTTTTACGAAAGTTTATTATGATATACCTCCAAGCTAGACATCCTATAGAGGGATACGACCCTGATCAGGAAGAGGCTAAAAGAATAATAGCAGATATTGATAGCGTGCCATCTCCTCCAGATTTAGATAATTATTTACAACTCTGGAAAGAACAAGCCATATTATTAAACATACCTGATCAAATAATGAATACACTTGGTATCTTGAATGAAACACCAAAGTTTTTTGAAATTATGGTAGAAGAACAACTGAAAGATATGTATACCAAAATTGTGAGAATGGTACAAGAAAATTACAAAGGTAATTCTATGTTATCTGAATTTGATACAATGATTGCGAGTGATGCTCATAAAAACCGATCCTACAAAGAAAAAATTTATGAGGTCGTTGGGTGGATTCTTGAAAATAATAAAAAATGCTGGGAGAGAGTTCAAAAATTAACAGGAGAACTTGAAGCCATTAAAGAACAATTAAAGAAGTGTGAAGCAGACAAACAGAAGGGGGAGGGCGAAATAAAGCGACTTCAGGATGATCTCGCTAGAGGGAAAACAATGTTGGAGGATATTAAAAAAGCGACTGGAGCAATGCAAACAGGCATGGACGAACGCGATAAAGAAGCTCAAGATAGAATAAATGAACTTGAGAAGCAATTGGCAGATTCTTTACGTAAAAAGGATTGTGATTTGGCGAGCGAATATTGTATAAAACTACAATTGTTAGTAATAGACCAAATCAATAAGGCTACCGCTCTTGCACTAGATGCGATTAATTTAAACGTAAAAATGAGCGATCTAATAAATACTCTTCAACAGGGTGTTGTGGATGACGCTCAAAAGGGAACCTATAGAGATCAATTACAAGAAATGCAAGATAGAAAGAGGAAGATAGATGAGGATGTAGGAAGGCTTAATGAAATAAGAGATAACCCTGAGTTATTAAAAAGAGAAGGAGAAGCACCCGCAGGAGAGGCAACACCGCAGAAGGGTGGAAATCAAGAACAAGATCTGGTGATTGCACAACAAAAACTAGATACATTACAAAAACAATATGAGGAGTGTCTAAGATGTAACTCAAAATCGGAAGCAGATTTAAAGGATCTAGCGGATGAAATAAGTCGTCTAAAGAATAGGATTACCGAATTAGAGAAAAAACTTAAAGAGGAGGAACAGAAAGTGATACTTGCCGAATCTGCCGCAAAAGATGCAGAAGCGGCAAAAGATGCCGCAGAAGCAGCAAAAGTTGCCGCAGAAGCGGCACAAAAAGCGGCAGAAGATAAGAATGTTGTGTTAACAAATGAAAATACTGATCTTAAAGATGCAACAGGCGCGCTTCAGAATACTATAGATGGTTTGAATTCTGATTTAGGTCAGGCGCAAAAAGAAAAAAAGGATGTCAAAGCGGCGGCTGCAGCAGCAGAAGCGGCAGCTGCCGCAGCAAAGGCAGAAGCAAAGGAGGCTAATATAAAATTAGAGCAATTAATTGAAGCTGTAGGAAGAATGGGTCAAAATATTTTAGATGATAAGGATGATATTAAAATTCCTGATGGAATTGTTCCTCAAGCCTTTAATGATATACGTGACAAAATTCGTAACCTGAGTAAAAAACGGGGGTTGAACCCTACATGTCTCTTAGCTTTTTTTGTGAAATTCATGATGAAATTACTATTTGGGACGGCGAGAAATATAACGCTTGGCCCCACTGTAAAAAATAATATTTTAAGTGAGATTAATAAGAATTCTAAGGACTCAAAAACATTGTTCAATGAATTGGAAAATATATTCACATTGCTTCAAAAGAAAAATAATGTATGGGGTGAAAATATAGATGATTTAAATACTATTCTAAATTCATATACTTCAAAAATCGATAACATAGATAAATTAGAAGAAAACATAAAACTGGATACAGGTATAACTTTTCCAAGAATGTGGTTTGAGCCGGCAATAGACGCATCTAACATAATTACAAATAAACCGAACAATATTCCATATGTTAAATTATTGGCACTGTTTGTTCTTATAGGAAATAAGTATTTACTTACAATTCAAGCTGAAGTAAATGATTGTGGTGTTAATAATATTCGTGAAGTAGAGGCAGTTCTTCCTGTTACACCTGCTCGGCCTGCTTCGCCGCCACCGCCACCGCCACCGCCACCGCCGCCAGAAGAAGAACCACCTGCGCCGCCACCGCCAGAAGAAGAACCACCACCTCCGCCACCACCAAAAGAAAAACCACCTGCCCCGCCAGCACGACCAGTAGTACCCGTAAAACCCCTAAAACCAATAACGCCAGCTCAACCACCGCCAGCTCAACCACCGCCAGCTCAACCACCGCCAGCACCAAAAAAACAAGGTGGGCGTATACAGAATGTTATGCCAACTGACACATTTACTTCTACATTTATGGCTCTAATTAAACAGTTTAAGAGTGGATCTACTATTTTACGTGGTACACTTAAAAAAGATTTACAGCTTTATAGCCCTGATATAGACGAAAAACTAGGCCTAGCAGGTGATGATTTGACTAAACAGAAAAAGGTATGGGACGAAGTATTAAAGGGTAGTTTTCTAGGTTCCATAATACAAAAATATATTGCAAACCTGAGACCCTTATCTGTAGGGACAGATGAAATTATTACACAAGGCTATGATGAACACAGTATGACAAACAAATCACAAATTCCTAAAAGGATCTTACAAACATTGAATTTGCTTTGGAATTCTATAAGTTCTGGAAAATTTCCACCAACAGATCTTCAGGGGCAGCTAAAGTATTTTCAAAACTTTCTATTGGATATTCTAGGCGCATTTACAAAAACATATGCCGTGCGCAAGGCAGGTGGAGAAGAGCTTGTAGCCACTGATATTGAGAAAGTACCTTTGGTGTTTGCACTTGCCAATGAATCAATAGGTAGTTTTAGATTGACGAAAGACGGAAAAAGATATAAAGACACTATATTTACCATGTTTAATATAACCGAGAACGCATTAAAGGAATATATTACCCTAAATACGATAGACGATATGATTGCCAAAAAATATCCAACTGCCAAGTTTCCTGAGCCAAAATTTGGACCTTAAAGAGTAGAATGACTGCCTCCGCCGCCCCGAACATGACACTCAAAGCGAAATATGCCTTTTACTCAACACTCATTTTCTTCCTAATTGCCAATCCTGAGACCTATAAGATGACACAAAAGGTCTTAGGATGGTTATTCATGGTAGCTGACGGGGGCGGATGTCCCACGGCCCCTGGATTCTTCCTACACACCGCCCTATTTTTCTTCGTTCTCTGGGGCGTCATGTTGTTCCCGAGAGATTCCTAAGATACTGCCATACATGGCCTTCTCTGCTGTCGCCACCGCGACCTCAAAAGAAGTCCCTTTCATCCTCTCATTTACGCAAACTGCCGCAGCTGTCGCCTTATGTCCCCCCGTAAGCATTGGGTCCGAAAAGGGGAGCTCTATAGTGTGCCATGTGCCTTTCCGAAAGACGAGCATCTGGGTGGATTCCTATTGAATACGAAGGGGTGGCAGCTTAGGCCTTAGTCAAGAATGCGTTATCGCCGCATATAAAAAGTCGCCTATTTGTCTAGATACAAATGAGCTGGAAAGTCCTTTTGATTTCCCTCGTAGTGCTTGCCATTCTGGGTCTCGTGACAATGTATGCCCTTGGCATCTCCTATGGCCGTGGAATCCAGGGATTCCAGAACTCAGCCCCGGCAACGAATACATTCACAATGTATTATGCCGATTGGTGTCCTCACTGCCAGTCCGTGAAGCCCGAATTCACCGAGTTTTCGAATAGGGGGACTATTGACGTGGGTGGTAAATCATGCACTATTCGCATGATTGATGCAGCCAAGAATCCCGAAGCTGCGCAGGGCAAGCCCGTGAAGGGATTCCCCACGTTTCTCCTGGAGACAACCGATGGGAAGATTGTAGAGTATCAGGGCGAGCGCAACACAGATGGATGGCTCGCATTCATTAACAGCAAATTGGGCGGTGGCATTTAAAATTCATATATATGAAAACAACTATACCTTGTTGTCGATACATTCACGGCACTGCCTTTAAACATTTTTATTTACTCGCTCTGTAAGTAAATAAAAATATGAAACTGTATAGTTATTTTTTACACTGTAACGTTTTTACATCTCGCTCTTGCGCTTGCTAGCCGCACGCATGGCATCGCCCAGCTTGACATTGGGGTTCTTCCTCTTCATCTCTGAATAAATCTTCTTCACAAAAGAAGTCCAGGAGGACATCTTCTTTCCCATCTTGCGCGTGCCCTTCTTGCTCCTACGAGAAACCTTGCGAGTGGCCATTTGTATTCTACTTAGCTGATCGAAAATCTTCTCGCCGGTCGGGGACCCGGGTATACCGTTAAGAATTTTTCCGCGCTACGTCGCCCAGCTTCCATAATAGCTATTTTTTCTTCCTGGCTCGCCTCAAAATGGACAACATTCACATTGCCGCAGTCAATATACATGATATTCTGTATCCAGTCTCTCTGTAATTCTTTGCCTATTTCGTAATCAAGTGAATAATATAACTGATACAGGAAATGGTGTAAGGTCTGGATGTTCTCGCGCTGTTTATGCGTATCACTGAATGCGATGGAAAGCGTATGCCGACGTTCCTCATCCTTCAGTAATTTGAAGGGCGATGGATAATAGATACCGCCATCCGAAAAGAGGTGATTGCTTACGGGTTCTCGCACAGGAGAAAAGTAGATTGGAATGGACATGGATGATCGGACGGCCAATACAACTTCCGTGCTCGGACTACATGCCGCGCTAAATTCATGCGGGCGACATGTATTCAGATTCATGGCAAACACACGAAGTATAGGGCCTAATTTGAGCTCCTCAAGCTCTTTGAATGTCATCGTATCGGGGAGTCTTTTTGCGTGTAAGATGGCCCGTAAGAATTTGTCCAAGTTCGCGCCCGTATCAAGTCCAAACGTTTCCGGAAATTCAAGCATGGTTGCCGGATCTAAATCCCGAATGAGCCCGAAATTCAGGAGAGACGTAATCATCCGGAGTTCGGATAACGATGTTCCAATACAAAGACAAAAGGCCACGAGCGCCCCTGCGCTGATTCCTATATATTCACGCAAGGCCTTTAAAAGACCTCGCTCGGATAAGATCTCCAGAGCTCCAATGTGTGCTACCCCCTTGAGCCCACCCCCACTCAGTGTGATACGATAGGGGGGTATCAACATTTCTATACGAAAGCATTCTATACGCGACCGAAACACGCATAGAGAATCGCTCCCAACGAAACAGTCGTAATTCCTTCTACAAACGGCACGACGCCTTTCATAATCTGCGCTTGCGTAGTAGCTGCGCTCACGAGTAAAAGTGTAATCGTCAATAAAATATCAGATACATTCACCATAAAAAAGACATTGTTTGCGAGAAGTCCGAGTGCCGCAATAACGAAAGTGACTGCCACGGATACCCATGGAACCTTGTTTTCATTGAGTGTTTTGAGAACGGGCATCTCCTTGCCGAGAGAATACATGTATCGCGAGGTGGCGAGAAAGTATATAAAGCTCGTAGAAACCATCAGGAAAATACTTAGGAGTCCGACGAATTCTCCTGCATACTTACCGAGAGCCAATCCTATAATTTCCGCCACTATATTCTTATCGTTTCCATAAAACTTTTTATGTGAGAAGACGACTAAAAAGGAGAAACATACACCGGCGGTAAGAATCGTAGAGATTGCATTCGACGCATAGAAAGACCGAGGGATATCCTTATCTGGTTCCATAGCTTCTTCTGAAAATTTCATTAGGGCATCAAACCCGGCGAGAATAAAGTAAAAGTAAATGAATGACTTTGTGAAATCAGGCGCGGTGTTCATGACAGCCGATTGTATATCACCCATTTGACCAAATTCAAAAATCCCTATACTGGATACAAGCGCCAAGAGCGCTATGATAGTATAGGAAAACGTGTTTACTACTTCTTTATTCATGTCAATGCCTTGTAGGGAAAAGAATGTCATGATGGTTAAAAGAGTCATGGCGAAACTTACTTGACCTGGCCATGAACCGTTTGGAAAAAGGAGTTTCGCGCAAATGATAAGAATTGTGCTTATACAAATAATATTAAATCCGATAATGGAGACCTCGGATATTTTAGAGGTTATTGGGCCAAATTGTTGGCTGATAATATCCGATTCTGATGTGTTTGTTCGGAATGCATTATAGGCTTCTTGATAGACACGTGAAAGGCCCTGAAACAGGAGGGCGGATGCTCCTAACGCGAGGGGGAATTGGGCCCCACCGGATAGAATTCCATTCCCTATTAAATTAAAACCACCGGATCCTATGATAGTGCCGACCCCAAAGAGGAGAAGATCATTGAAGCTGAGAGATCTTTTGAGTTGATCGGCCATCCCTATTCTATAGGCGGCGTAAAGGCGTTTATAGAAACTCTCTACCTATCAAGGACATGTCCGGGGAGGCGCCAAAACTGGAACCTCGCCAGCTTTTTGAAAGTCGTGTGAAGCGTGATTCTGCAAAGCTACGAGCTTACAATCAGATTTTGACACAGATCCAGAATCGTATTAAAATGACCGCGGCCCTTCCAGGGAATCCGAATTATTTGGTGTATAGTGTGCCACCCTTTATATTGGGACTTCCTGCGATCGATCATCAAGATTGTATCGTGTATATTGTTCATCAATTGCGAACAGGGGGGTTTGAAGTTCGGTATACGTATCCGAGTTTGCTTTATATATCATGGAAGCATTATGAGCAGGAATACATGCGCGAACAGAATCCTATTACACAGGCGATGAAACCAGCTGCTATAACGAGTAAAAAGGGGTTGACAGGGAAAAGAGGTATGGGCGCTAGCACGGGTTCGGGGCAAAAAGTGACATTTGCACCGGATCTTTCACGCATTGGAGGAGCTCCTGCTGCCCCGCGGTCGGCTGCGGAATATAAGCCGCCTGATTCGTTTTTAGAGGGAATTCAGCGACCGGTGAAACCGCCCCCTGGAAATCCCACGGAAAGTGTCTTAGCACAGCTATGGAAATTCTAAGGATAGAATAAAAGATGTCTACCCCTAGATCTATATGTCCCAAATGTAAAGTATGTTATGATATACCAAAGGAATTTTCAGAACGTGTTACTCCTTTAATAAATGAAATTATAAATAAAATTATTACAGGAGAAAAAATACCTCTTTTACGTTCCAGTAAAAATGAGAACATCATTAAACATATAGAAACATATATGGCTAAGGCTATGAAAATAATACAAGAAAGACCTCCATGTGAGCAGGAATCAGACTATGAGATGTGGAATCATGGCGGCGGTAAAAGAAGCACAAGAAAACTAGCTATGAAGAAGCGTAAAAAATCTCTTCGTCATAGGGGGGGGCTCTAGGAATCCAGGTGGATGATACGCGATAAAAATCTATATATTTAATATAGATGGTCAAAACATACAAGAAGAAGGCGGTCAAACGAAGTGGTGTATCGAAGCGTATACAAAAAGGTTCTTCTTGGCTTGATGAAATTTTTAATCCAGGAATACCAAAACGAATGAACTTTCCTCCGAGTACTGGAATGAAGCTTCTTCCGAGTACTGGAATGAAGCTTCCTCCGACTACTGGAATGAACTTTCCTGACAGTAAAAATCCTTTTGATGCTATGACGAGGCGTGATATAGAAATGAAGAAACGTATTTTAGATGATAAAATAAGGGAAAAAGAAATACAAGTTCAAATGCAGGAAAAACTGGCTGCAGAAGAAAAAGAGCCTGAAGAAAAGGCTGCAGAAGCTGCAAGGCAGGAAAAACTGGCTAAAGAAAAGGCTGCAGAAGCTGCAATGCAGAAAAAACTGGCTGAAGAAAAGAAAGAAGAAGCTAAAAGTGAACTCGCAAGTTACAAGGCAGCAGATACAGAGCCTCAAAGACCTTTCACAAAGACGTGTAATTGCCCCAAGTGCCCGAAGCCCATGAATATTAATACTGTAGTAAAAGAATTCGATAATACTATTATTCCTATTATAAATAATATTCTAAGTAAAAGGATTGATGAACCATCCATCAAAACTATCATGAGTTCATACGCAGGAAAAAGCAAAGAATATAAATCACGTGAGGAGTATGTTATTTCATATTTATCAAAGGGGCCATTTATAAAATCTATAAAAAAAATACTTGATGAAGTAGGTAAATGTACTGAATCCAAAAATTTGGATGAAGAAAAAACCTTTTGGGGTGGAGAATCACCTATGTATCTGGAAAACGATATAGAACCCAACAGTGGCAATGACACCCCCACCTCGGCCGCAAGCTCTAATGTGAAACCCAACAGTGGCTATGGCACCCCCAAAAGTTTTGCCTCGCAAAACTTTAAGAAAAACTTTTATGTGAAACCCAACAGTGGCTATGGCACCC
>Ga0209189_1000699_pt1 | contig 27034 bp, 19 predicted proteins | sample C_130820_EF_Meta_FD_187308 | JGI IMG/M metagenome (GOLD analysis project Ga0209189, IMG submission 187308) | Freshwater microbial communities from Lake Croche, Canada to study carbon cycling - C_130820_EF_MetaG (SPAdes) (version 3) | ecosystem: Environmental > Aquatic > Freshwater > Lake... | reverse complement strand
TTGTACATATGCTAAAGGGTCTATATAGTCACTGACATTTGGACATCCCCAGTAAAATACCAAAGCTTCTCCAATAATGGGCTCCCATAACTTTTCGGTAATAAAATTAGTTTCACTATTATTTTCGCACATGAAATAATACTTGTATGGAAGTATACCAAGTTCTTTCTTATCATCCTTGAGTGGACCAACATAAGAGTGAAAATTATGTGTATTGTTTGCCGAATAAATATTTAAATGTATATCTGGTTCTTGTCGTTGTTCAATATACCTTAAAAAATCCACTCGTTTAATATGACCGGGGTCAAAATACTTGGGAGAACAAACCGAAGAGATGATTGTTCCTTTGGATTCGTCTTTGACAATTTCAGTAGTTTTAAAATAGTCATAACTTAGTTCATACAACCACTGAACTGCATTCAAGTATTTTTCACTGGTACGAACCTGTAAAAACTGGCTAGGGTCAGGGTTAGCCCACTCTACCCATGTTTTTACTCCCCATGACTGGTTACTATCTAGACACATGGGCTCCATTTGGTATACGATGGTTTTGGATTTAACATAATAATCCTCCCCTCTGGGCTTGTTGATAATCACGTAATAATCGACTCCCGCATCTTCCCATGTTATTTCTATATTGTTCCATCTGTAGTTGCCCTGGGACATCCAGTTCCACTGGTCACATAATGATTTGGAGTCCATCCAATTACATAACATTTTCACGCGTATTGTATGATTCCCATTCAGTTTTTTCATTGCGTCCAATGTCTTTAAGTACTTTTTTTTAATATATAACCCGTCTGCGGATCTATGAAGATAGATGCTTTTTGTCAAAGATACCAAATTGGATTTCATATACCCCAGTGTATTGAAACAAACACAGTTATCCATTGACAATGCAATTGTTTTTAACTCATCAACTGGTTTATCTCTATATGCTGTGATGTCATTATCCTTACTATCGAATTCTTTGATAAATTCAAAATCATCATCTGAGTAAATATCCAATGATTCGTAACTTTTTTGAATGTCCGAGTCAACCGGAGACTCTAGATTTTTCACCCAGTCGCTTTTGATAATAAATGTTTTTAGTTGGTATACGTTCAATCCATTACAAATCTTTATCAAATAGTCAATCCCATGATTCACACCTTTATCTTCTATATAGTCTAATAACTTTTTTGCGCCTGTAGCCGAAATCATATATCCAAAAAAACCACCAATATAATTAGGATTATCAAATTCAATAACTTCTATATCTATAGGATGCTCTTTATCAAAGTGTTCCGAGTTGTATAAATACTCTTTCCCGCTATGTGTAAAGTATCCCAAAAACATAAAGTCCCAGTTATTTATTTTATGTAATTTGTCCTGAACGTCTCCTAAATATTCTTTGAACCTGGGATGTAAAGTTGCATCATCTTCAGTAACAATGTAGTACTCTTTATGTGGTTCTGTCAGCAAGTGTTTCCAAATAGACATATGTGACAACGCACAACCAATAAAGCCTTTTCTGGCTCCAAAGTCATTGTTTTTAAATAAACGACTGATTTCATTACTTGGCTTCAACTGGTACCCATCTACTGCTTTGAAAAAAGAATGCTCTAAGTTTAATGCGTTAAATTGAATTTCCATTTTTTCTTTTCTATCTTGACGCCTTTGTAAATTCAAACAAAGTATTTCCTGATGTAGTCTTTTTTTATGAATAAAGAGACCATCTACCTTGTTAAATTTATTTGGCAATGAAATCAACTCTTTGTTTAACTTAGACTTCATATATCCATAACTATTGAAACAAATACAATTCTTTATATCGTTAGCAAATGTAGATAACTCTTGGATAGATTTTACTCCCATGAAAGATATGTCGTTTCCAAAAGAGTCTTGGTTCGGTAAAAAGATAAATTGAGTTTTATCATATTCCATAGGATCACTAGGTTTGTTGTAAAGAAATTGATTTTCTTCGTTTAATTCATATGCATTCATGACTGTGTCACTAGATGCATATGTTTTTTTACCAATATGTATACAAGACACTTTATCCATAAAACAACTTATAAACCCATTTTCAAAGTAACGTTTTGCATATGCACCTTCAAAAAATCCTGATGTATCATATGTTCCCACAGTATCCAACACCTTTCTTTTGACAATACTGGGACGGAAAGAATAATGCTCCCAGTAAGCAGAGTTTAACCTGTTTTTTAATGGATAATTATACCTGTCCGGATAATGTTCATGTATAATAAACTTGGTTTGAAACTTACTTTTGGTTTCAGCGAGGAATCCTCCATAAATAATATTGTCAATATCTTCTGCATAGTTAATATTAAACAATACTTGACCAATCTCTTTCTCTTTGGAAACCTCTTGGCCGCGTGAGTCCAAAAAGTTTACTGCGTTGGTCTGGACCGATAAAATATCTAACGCCGGCTTGATATAAAATGTGTTTTCAATAAACAACCAGTCGTCTTCCATATGTAGTATGTAATTAAAGTCCTTGGTCTTCTCATGAATGATATTCATCGAACTCGCATGCCCTTTGTTATCCTTGTCTTTAAACACCCACTCTATAAAGGGATAATCGTACTTCATAACATCTCTGTCTTCTACCGATGAATTATCATCCACGAAAATCCATTTATCAATGAGATGAATATCTTTACAACAATGAATAAATGAATGAATGGTTTTCATGAATAATTTCAAACGCTTACATGTGGTCATGGTACAAACCAGATTTTTTTTGGAAGAATCGGACTGTTCTTGTTCTTCCTGGGCTTTGATAAGTTCGTTTATTTTATCTTTGGGATAAACAGATAAGGCATTATCATCATAAGTAGTCGCCTTTAACATAAGACTCGTAATTATTTCATATTTTTTAATATCCATTCGAATGGTGGGTTTACTTAATAACTCTTTACATAAAGAAACTGTTGTTTGTTTCTTTCCTAATAAAAAATATACATTTGCCAATTCATATTCTCTTGACCAAACATAAATATCATTGTTTAAAAACAATCTTTTTTTATTAACTTCTGGATTCACTACTTGTTTGCTGAGTTGTAACAAGTAAAACAATGATTTGGATAACTTTTCTTTGTCAATGTCTTGGCTCTCTTTTACCGCATTTTTTTTGAAAAAAATGGCAAGTTGGTAAAATGCTTCGGGACGTTCATTTATAAAACTGTATGTTTTCAAATATTGTTCAATAATTTCTGTTTCAGAATACTTCAGTTGTTCCATACAAAAACAACAACGCAAACTGGAATAGTATGTTTCTTCTATCCATCCACCTTGTTTTACACGTTTTTTGTACCATTTCAATGCGTCTTTGAAGTTGCGATAATCGAAAAAACTCTGTCCAGTATAGAAGAGGTATCTACTTTTTAAATCTGGTTCTTTGTTATCTTCTAATGCTTTAATAAGTGTATGCGCATCTTTTAGATATTTTTCAGGGTCTGCGCTTCTATGTCCCAGTCTTCGGGAATCAATAAAATAGTTTCCCTCTATAAAATGTGATACCGGATTTTTTTTATCTATACATTCAATATATTCATGTACGACACCTCGATATCTCCATTTTAACGAACTTTTAAACATGAGTGGGCGTATATATGTAACCGATGTACCAAATTTGAAGTTATACATATCTGCTTCCATTTTTTCAGGAAAAACCATGGTCCCATTGACAATATCGTCTGCATCCATCACCCAAATATAGTCACATATATTGTATGCATGTTTGATAGCTTTGGTTCGATTGCTTCCAAAGTCTTCCCAATTATCCTGGAATATTTTACCAGGAATTTGTTTTTCTTTGAAAAACTCGACGACTACTTCAATGGTATTATCTGTAGAACCAGTATCCGATATGACCCAGTAATCAATATATTTGGAAACATTTTGTAAGGTTTCCTTAATAATTTTTGATTCATTTTTGACAATCATATTTAAACAAATTTTAGGTTTCATATTGATAACTTATATACTTGTTTAAGTTTTAAATATATTTTTGAGTTATATTTACAAATAGAAACCATATATAGAATTTATTTATATTTTCATATGATTTTCTTTTCGGATGCTCTAATATATGTCACAAATAAATCAAAATATGGATAATCAAATTATTTTAAATAATAGTAAAACACCCAATTTAGAACAAAACCAAGAACAAGAACAAGAACAAGAACAAGATAAAGATAAAGATAAAGATAAAGAGCTGACATTGAAACTGGGTGATGTTATTATGATTAACGACCCTGAAAACGAACAACTGAATAACCACCTTTTTTTGATACAGTATATCGACCCCACTCAAATGTCTTTGATAGATGTTAGTGATATTGATAACAACTCTGAAATAAATGTACATACGATTCCTATTATATTACAAATTGATGAAAATGGTGTCATTGGTGATGGAACCATTGAATCTATTTCTATCAATAGTAGCAACAAATATCCCGGATATGCCGAACAACATAATTTGTTACCTGGTACTTGGATTAACATTTACTTTGGAGGTGATAAACCATTTATTATCGTTGGTCAAATTAGCGATCTAGAAGATGACATGATTGAAATAAAAACCATTGATAATGGTATAATATATATCAACTTTAACTATCAAGGTATTCCTATTGACTTGCCCATAACATTTATACAAATAAGGGACTCTCCAGCTGATACAGCTAGTGAAAAAGAAGATGTTCTAGGCGCTCTAGAACCGCTAGAAGAGGGAGAAGAGGGAGAAGAGGGAGAACAGGGAGAAGAGGGAGAACAGGGAGAAGAGGGAGAACAGGGAGAAGAGGGAGAACAGGAAGAACAGAGAGAACAAGAGGAAAAAGCAGAGGAGGAGGAAGAAGAAGAATCGGCGGCTGAAGGTATTATTTTTGATATAAGAGACATCCATTTTGGGTCCATAATGGAAGTAAGAGAATATGTTAATGTAGACAAGAAAAATTACCGATATAATATTCAGGAACAAACCAATGACTTATTAGAGAATATTCTCTCAAATATTCCTCCTGCTCAAAGAAGTACCAAGGTACTAAACGACATTCATCTTATGATTATGCGGTTTACACAACTAAGAGAAACCGCTGCTATATTTGATACAAACCGTAACATTACTGGTTTCAAGCAAAAGACGGCAGAGGATAAACCATTGGCCAATTATTTGGCGGAACTCAAAAACAACTTGTACTGGATACTCTATGTTGCTTCCAATGTTAAAAAAATATATACAGACCAAACCAGTAGTCCAGAAGAAGTGAAGGAAGACTACGACCTTCTCAATGATATGAATAGTATTTTAAATATAGATACTTGTTTCAAAGAGTATAAAGCAAGTAACCAACCGGTGGCCTTTGATAATTATAATTATTCTAATTTGTACAAGTCGGTGGAGGCAGTTATGAAACCTTTTGAAGCATCAAATAATGAGAGAAGTGGTGAGATACTTATTACTGGAAAGGTACAAAATAATTTGCTAGCAGTTATCGATAACTTGAATAACTTTCAGTCTACAGTGATGAAAGATACAGGGACATTTGTAAAAAGATTTGTTAGTACCCGATATACGACTGGTGAATCTATCCTAGAGATTTCAGGTATCAAAAAAGGGACCAAGAAAAGAGTAACGGTCACCGAAAACGATGAAATATCTATTCGGTCTATTTTAACACTTCCGGAACCAGCTGTACGATTTTCTAAAATAAACTTGCCTGGGTCCAATATGATGCTTCGAGCTAATTTGAATTTACACTTTTTGAATTATTGGCAACTGCTTAAAAAGCGAACCGCAGTATTACCGGTACAATTCAGTTTAGAAGATGAAATCCACTATGAAGAAGACAATTATATAGATGATATTAAACAGTATATACTAGAGCCTTCGTCTTTGCCCTTACAAGTCCGGGATTTGCCCTTACAAGTCCGGGCTTTGCCCTTAACAAAGATAGAGACATACAAAAAATATTTAGAAACCATGACACCTAAAAACAAAGCATTATTCAAGATGGTGAGTAAATATATTAAAAGTAGATTATCTTTGGTTGGTGTCGTCGAATTTTTGGAACCTTTTCAAATATATGTAGATAGTTTAACGTATTCACAGTATAAAGAAATAAATTATTTCATTCACCAAAAAATAAAAGAGTATAATAGTCAATTTTTAAACAATGTCAAGCAATTTGGTACATTAAAACATCTCAAGATAAGCGACAAAATGAGCACCAATTACTTAGACCGCTTCGACTATCCAGCGGAACTATTCAAAACCATTAATGATTATCGCAGTCCATTGCCGAATGATAAAGATTTGTTAGAAGAAGATAAGGATAAGGAAGAAGAGGATGAAGTTTTTTCAAGCAATGCCGTCGATGTATATGAAGCATACGAACTGGAGTACAAACTTAATTCCACACTGAAAATTAGTGCGTCAGAGTTTTTGAATAAAATAATAATGGATGACTATGGCAATTACTTTAATACAGTGATTGCTTATACCAACATAATATTGATGTATCATGAAAATTTGGATAGTATTTTTAGCGCGGATAAAGATACACTAAAAAAGAAAATTGCTTCAAATATGAATAATGATAAGTGTAAGAACATGATTATATCTAAAAAATATTATTCCAAAGAAGAGATGGCTGAAGATAATAACCATCCTGTTTATTTTGATAAAGAATATGATACAACCAATTATGAGTTAATTGATGAAAAATATAAGAGTGAAAGAGACCAACTATCCAAAGAAGAATTTATTCTTTTTTTAAGCGACGAGTTCCAAAGAAAGTATAACATGCGGCCTGACGACGCCATATATCAAGCAAGTACTTTAGTGAATCAGTCGAAAGAAGTGAGAAATGGTGACTATGCGATTTTAGTGGATACAAACAAAGAGGATGAAATGGATATGAATATGGATTATTATGTAAGAAAAGATGATATATGGGTTCTAGATGCAGATATGGATGGGAGTCTTTTTATACAAAAGGACGATATTTTATGTAACTTAAGTAAGGATTGTATATATAACCCAGATATTAAAGAAGCGGCGGATAAGTGTGAGACTACTGAGTTAGCGGAAGATAAAATAGTTGATTCCACTTTGAAACAAATCATGAACCAGTTTGATAAGAATTATAATGTCACGGTGGACGAACTGAACAATAATATTCGACAGAAGTTGGCTTATTATAGGCTTTTTTTGAAAAATAGAACAGAAATGTTGAAGAAAGATGAACTCAAATATAACAATGAACAGTACCGAATGGGACTAACTAAAGAGGACCTGGTAAATATGGAGAGGTGTCCATACCGGAAACTAAAAGACGATATCATGGGACAGACGGACTTTGTGACTCGGCAAACCAATATTCGAACTTTTGTCGACCTCTACTGTAGAGAAGGTAATCCGCAAAACCTGGAACCAGATGACGAACCGGAGAGCGAATGGTGGCTATATTGTAAGGTGACAAATACCCGACTAATGCCCCGATTTTTGTATATGTTATCGACTGCGTTTTTATCCGGTTCTTTTGAAGAATATGTGAATACACTGGAACGATTGAAGAAACAAATTGGGAGAAAGTCGGAGGATGGCGATGCGTGGGTGGATGTCAATAGCGGTGAAAAAATATGTACTATAGATAGCGATGTTGCCGATGAATATAACCAACAAGGGTTCGTGGTGAAAAGTAGAGGCGTCATGGAACAAGAAGACCAAGGAATAGAATACGTAGATTTGGCCGAAGACGTAGACATAGTAGAAGACGTAGTTGAAGACTTAGACCTAGATGATGACGTAGTTGAAGACTTAGGACAAGAAAACGTGGATAGGAAAGGTTCAACGAAAACAGGTAAAGAAAAAGAAAAAGAAAAAGGAAAAAATAAGGAAAAACCTAAAAAATGGACGGAAGAAGAAAAAAAGGTGATTCACATTTTGGAAAGTGTCTCGCATAACATAGGAATAGAGCAACTAATAGAAGACGCCAAACTGTTTATTGTGCAAACAGTGATGGATATTTTACAAGCTATTATACCCAATAAAGACAAATATGAAGAAGCCAAGGCCAAGAAGGAGAAAGAAAAAGGGAAAGCATTACCGGAGAGCGAAAATTACGAAAATTTGTATAACCGGAAAATCGTTTATCTAACTTTGGCAACCCTTTTTATTGTTGTACAAACCAGCGTTCCCTCGATTCGCGAGCGCAAAAATGTCCCGCACTGTACCTTTTCATTCGAAGGGTATCCATTAAAGGGAGAGGAAGGAGACGAAGGACTGAAATATGTGGTATGCGTGGCACTGAATATAAGAAAGGGTGGCAAAGTCATTAAAATATGGAAGGCTATTTCCAAAGATGAAAATAAAGTTTTGGATGAGGTAAAACAGATTATCAAAGGATACTTATTACCCCGGGAAGATATAAAATATAAAATAGAACGTAAAATAGAATACTTGTCTTTGGACGAGACAAGGGATTTAGAAAAAATACCACAGGAATATGATTTGGTAAAGTGGACCACTTTTTTGCCCCCACAGCGAGTCTTTCACGTAAACAATATGTCCAATATAACCCCTGCGTTTAAAGACAAGTTATATAATGACATGAAGAATGCCAGTGTCAAGCAACAGGAAAATATGTTAGTAATAGATGGTAAAATCATTCAATTTTCGATGGGTATTCAAGAAATTATCCAACGATGGGTACAAAAAGAAGACTTGTTGTTAAAGAGTTCGGGTAAGTATTACATGGATAATGCATGTTGTAACGACAGAGACCACGTAACTGCGTTGGAGTATTTTGTTCGCAAAGATTCAAATATTGCCTTGTACAACCGCACCGTATATGAACTAACAAACATGAAAAACGGAATACAATCTTTAACTAAAGGAGACGTCTTTGTATCCAAGGTGGATACCAAACGCGTTTACCCGGAGATAGAAGAAGAATTCAGTGATGAAACTATTTATCACGGATTTATTACGTTATGTAAGTTCCACTCGGCGATACCACTTGATGAGAAGTTAGCTAGTGTCTGTGTAGATAAGCCGGACTATTTGAACAAAATGGATACAATACAAGAAAAAATTGCCAAGCTAAGAAGCAATAACCGGGTATATACTAAGGACCAATTTTTGCGGTTGGTAGAGATTGTTAGTAGAAACAATATTATTCAAATGAGATATGGTGAGACTCTTTCTTGTACAGATGAACTGAACCAAGCAGTAACAAGTATGATGGAGACTAAAAAGAATAACATAGGGACACATAAAGAGTTTTTGTCCAAGTTGAAAGATATACTTGAAATGGATGATACTGAGTTGACAGAGGAGCCGGTTGAGGTAAGAAACTTGAAAAATTATTTGAATACCAGTATTAAAGATATGAAGACCAAGGTCCAAAGCTTTATCCGCAAGTATTCTTCTCTAGGGCGAAACAATCCGGTAGACTCATTTTTGAATAACTTGAATATAACCAATTGGAAGTTGAACAACAACGAACGGAACAGGGAAACCAAGATTGGAGACGACGATATGTATAATTATATAAACTATATGAAAAATAGTATCGATATGATTGGGAAGGTGGTACCAACCATGATTATGAATCGAGTGGTACACGAAATCAATCCGCCCAAATATTGGGAGGTATCTTCCAGTCATTCCAATGATATCAAAAAAATGGTGTCTTCTTTTTATTTAGATATCATCAAGTTCAACGGGAACAAGATGATTCAAGTTTTTTTGAAAAACATAATCAACAAAACCAAAGAGATGACTGTACTAGCCAACGTTACACCAAAGTCTTCTAAAACCGATATTCAATACAAGATTTTTGACCGAAAAATGGTAGTTTATTTGTACGAGTATTATTTATTGAGTATTTTATACGACTATACGGATATTGGTAAGAAACAAACAAGTCAGTCAAGAGGTGAGAATGAAGATAATGAAAATGAACTCCAAGAAGACGAGAGAGAAGCAGAGTATGATGAAGGAGTAGTAGAACTAGAGTTACAAGACCAAGGAAAGGTGAATAAAAAGGTGAGCGAGTTGTTAGTAACATATATTAACTTAATGACCAAGACCAAGAATACGATTAACCTTTCTTATAAAGATGTCATGAATGCAATGTTCAAGTCAAAAGAGTTTGAAAAATACGATGTAACGGAGCGATTGAAACAGATGACCCCGGCGGAGAGGCGTGTAGATACCATGTTAAAAAGTCATAAGTTGGGTCCTATATATAGTATTGGGTTGAATGTCCGGGACTATAACGAAGAAACCTTTGAACACGATAAGCGGGTCAGTGAACGCGTGGCATTGATGCAGAGAAGAATGCATAACGAGGGATTTACAGGGGACGTAGATGAATATATGGAGGAGCACGAAGAGGGAAATGCCATGACGGAAATGGGAAATAATGCGAACGATGAAGAAGAGGGAGACCCGTGGGGAGAAGAAGCTGACCCGGATGATGCGAATGACTATAACTAACAAGCCTTTCGCCTTTTGCTTTTATAAAGTCATGATTTATAAATCATTGTATATTGTCGCAGAGAATAAATGATATAAATAGAGTAATGTATATTATTTATTATATTACAAGATGAACCGAGTCGAACAGATGACGCGTATTCAAGCGGAAGCATTGGAGCTGTTTAGTAAAAAGAATGCCGATTATGGCGACGCTTTTGCGAAATATGGCGTCATTGGTGTACTAATGCGTATAGAAGATAAACTACAGCGGTCCATGTCTATAACCAAAAGTGGTGTAAATTTGGTGAAGGATGAAGGTATTCGAGATACGTTGATTGACTTGCATAACTACGCGGCAATGGCTCTTATGTTGATGGATGAATAAATGAATAATTAATTATAATGATACTATCTGTTTTTAGTGAATATAACTAACAAGTTGACAAAACATTTTGTACAATGAGTTCAATGTTTTGATTCGGTTGTTAGTTTCCCCGTTTTACAAAAGGAAAAAAAAGAAAGATAATATATATGTTGAAGCGATGGATAACTAATCATACAACTTTAGTGGCTATCGCCATATTTTTGGTGGCTTTTTTAATAGTACAGGCCGCCAAACCCGCATTCATATATAATCGAGATGGTTCCTTGAAGCAGTTTGGCGTGGGGTACAAAAATAAAACTATTATGCCGATATGGTTACTATCTTTTGTTTTAGGTATACTGGCGTACTTGGTTGTATTATATATCAAGTTAGAAATGTAAAAGTTAAGTAATTCTTACTTTATGTATAATATATATATATATATATGTGTGTATATGGTTATATTTATTACGTTAACAAATTCGGGTTATATTGACTATACACTGAATTGTTTAAAGTCTCTTGAAAAAATAAAGTTTACTCAAGAGTTAAATTGTTATTGTATTGGACAAAGTGGTACAGAGATATTGACTAAAAAAGGATACAAGTGTACGTTAATTGATGAAGAAGAAAATAGTAATTTTCAATTATTTAGGAATGAAAACTGGTCACATATAGTTTTTAATAAGTTTGAAATCATACACCAAAATTTGTTGAAACATGATTATGTATGTTATACGGACGGAGATATAGTGTATGAAAATAAAGACTTTATAAATTATTTACTTGAAAATATAAGAGATAAAGATATTTTAATACAAAACGATTGTATGTATGATGATAACTTGGATAATCTTTGTTCGGGGTTTATGTTTATTAAATCGAATAACAAAACTATTGAACTATTTAATCCCCATCATGTAGAAAAAAACAAAAATAAAGTAGGATGGGGTGACCAAATTTATATAAATGAAATAAAAGATAAGTTAAGATTTGGTACACTTCCACTCCATTTGTTTCCAAATGGTAATTATTATTATAATAGTTCATCAATAATAAATCCTTACTTAATACATTTTAACTGGTTGATAGGCCATGAAAAAAGAGAGAAAATGAAATATTATAATAAATGGTTTGTATAGAAAATAATAAACATACATATTTTTTCTCATTTGATATTTTATATTCACTAGATAGTGTATATAAACTAGATGCCTGGTACATTTCCCAAACGTTTGCGTCTTTATTCGAATCCTATTAAAGCCCAGTCCATGGCATATCGGTATTTAGGCAAAACCGCCAAACTATTTCCAGCGAGAAATCCTGAAAAAAAGTATTCTATTTTCGACCCGAAAGAGGAACGATGGGTAAACTTTGGTCAAATGGGATACGAAGACTATACGAAACATAGAGATAAGAAACGCCGCAAAAACTATTTGACTCGTACCAAGAAAATGCGGGGAAACTGGGCCAAGAATCCTTACTCAGCCAATAATTTATCTCGGAATATATTGTGGTGAACAAAACCTTTTGTACCTTTTCTATTTAATCCAACACATACGTGGTGGAGTTTTCTAGTTGTTGTTGTTGGTCGTTTTCCTCTTGTTGCTGGATATATGCATCATGGTCTGCCTTGACTTGGTCGATATTTTTGATACATCCTCTAGTGGCTAAGTTATAGTAAACAATAGAAGAAATCAAAATAGCTGTATATACATACCATAATGCTTCGCCAATATTTTCTTTGGTAACTACTAAAGCAAATAATTGTTCTTGACTAGATTTAAGTAGAGCCGGTTCTATATCTGGTTTCATAAGTGGTTTTAATGCATCCCAAATTTCTAAATAATTTTCGGTATTCATTTGATTAATGAGTATAGACTTGTTACCGCATATTTTCAAAATGGCTTCGGCGGCTTTTGTTAGTTCTTTTTTTTCAGTTAGGTCATTTGTCTTTTCAATCAGTTCGTTCAAGTCGGTTCCTCGTAACAAAGAACCGAAAATATCATTGGCTTGACTAGAAACTACATAGTAACCAATGACGTCTGCGAATGCTCCCTTAAATCCGGGAAAGATGAGTAAAACAGTAATCATGATTCCAAAAATAAAAAGCCATGGAATAAACGTGAATAAAGCAGCGGCGCCAATATTTTTATCTAATGAACCGCCACATTTACCCATAAGGTAAGCAGTATTCAAAGAAAACTGAGATATAATAACAACCATGAGATAAAATGCTAAACGGAGCATATTTTTAGCGTAATAACTTTTTTTCCCTTCTTCTGTTAAATCGGCCAAGGTTATTGCAGGTTTTCCAATACTAGGGAATGAAAAATAAATAATAGTAATGATTACAAAGTAAAATAAAGATTGATATGAAATATCCATTTATATTTATACATAACAAGTATAATATTTTTGTGTATCTATCTTTCCTTCTAAAAAAATATATAAGTAAATTTTAATCTATAACATAAAAAAATAAAATGACTACTGAACCAAAAACCATATCATATTCATATGTGTTCATCATATAAGATATAAGTTATTTCGTAAAACTTTTCTTTGAACCATATTGTATACAGTGAGCATGAATGAATATGTAAATATAAAACCTACATTAATAGAACCAGGAGTCAAATACTTTTTGAATGAGACCTTAAAGAACTGTCACCGACTGAGGGAAAAATATAATAATATAATGTTGAATGTTGCCTTGTTTGTATTGTTTTTCGTCATTTTAGGCATGTTTTTATTATATAAGTATAAGGGTAAACTAACAGAGGAAGAAAGAGAAGAAAAGGAGCTAGACAAGAAGCGATATGTTTTATCCAAGATACAAAATTACCAGAATGCCAAGTTACGTGCGCAACAAAGTTTAATCACTGGGTTACCTCATTGGGAAAATGAGTTATCCGTATTATAAACAAGACAAGATAACATTGCTAATAAAATTATGCATAGAGTATAGATTTATATTCGTAATATATAATAAGAATGACTTCACATTTAAGTGTAATAGAAGCAATAAATGAGTTTTATAAGATGAAGCATACATATGATACAAATAAAAAAGAGGCTTTTCGTTCGATATGGAAGAAAGACACGAGTCAAAAACAAAAAAGGAATGAAGTATCTAAGTTACCAACTACTAAATGTATAAACTGTAAACGACCTGTTGGTACCTTATTTAGTATTCATACTAACAGAGATAAAAACATTAAGACCTATATGGCAAAGTGTGGGGACATGGCTGACCCCTGTCCTTTAAATATCGAAATCAATTATTCATCTAGGGAATCATATAGTGAATTTATTGAAGAGGGACTGAAAGAGATTGACCAATTAAAAATAAATATTATTAAGGAGAAGAACGATATATTGTTTTTCAAGAACCAACATGTTAGTATATTTGACAAAATCTCTACCGATTTAAAAGAACTAACTGGAGAAGTAGGGTTTGTACTGGAAAAGTATATTTTATTGAACGATAATCCAGAAAGGAAAAAAATAATAAATATGAAAATAGACGAGTTTGGAAAAGAGTTTATGATTCCTTTTAAGACTTTGACGGATGAATATTTAAAGACTCAAGACGAAACTTTTTTAGAAGCTTCGGTCCAGTTATATATAGAAATGATGCCTAAGTTGCGGGAAATAATGCAACTCAAATATCCAGTAAACTACATGGACTATGATGAAGACCAAAAAATATATCGTTTGATTCAGTTGCCTACGTCTTCAAGTAATGATGAACTTTATGTGGAATTAGATGATAAGGTGATACATTTTGTCAAAGGAATGAAACGTTCCAGAACGCTTAAAAATAAAGAAAATAATAATAATAATAATAATAATAATAATAATAATAAAAATAATAAAAAAAATGTTACACAAAAAGCAAGAAAACTATTAATTCTCGAAGACGAAGATGAAGAAGAAGACAAGAATAACGAAAGGTAAAGGCTTGAAAAAAGTCTTTATTTTGGGGAGTAATAATATATATTCTTTATATATATTATAGATAATATGATAAATATAAGTAGTTACGTATCGTTACCGATATTTTTGACCAGTTTTGCGATAGGTATGTTTTTTGTTTATGTTTTAGGACCGGAAACCAAAAATGTCTATGTTTATCCCAGTCCGGATAACTATATGAATACTCTATATAAAGACCATGCAGACACATGTTTTCAGTTCAAGCCGATAGAAGTAGATTGTCCAATCAATCCACTATCGATTAAAACGGTGCCTATCCAAGAATAATAAGCAAGTTCCTTATATTTGGTTCAAGTAATAATATATCCTTATATTATAGATAGAAATGCACCTGAGTAAGTTTGTTCATAGTGAGACAGGTCGAATACTGATGTCTATTATATTAGGTATAGGGTTGGCCACCTTGTTTAGAAGTGTATGTAGTGGTAAAAACTGTAAGAAAGTCATGGCTCCCCCACTTAGCGAAATTGATGACCAAACATATAAGTTTAATGGCAAGTGTTATAAAATGCAAAAAAGTGTAGTAAAATGTGACAAAAGTAAGCGCATTATTCATATCAATGATTAAATATACCAACTCATCAAACATGTATTTATTTTATATGTATGCGTTTTGTTGTAGTGTTTTTAAGATATGTTAGTATTATACTAACAAAAAATGAGTGAAATATATAGTACAAGTATATCAGATTTACCTTCTGCTAACGGGAATGGGAATGTACATTTAGTGATTAACGAAAAAGAATCCGTTGGAACTAACCATAACTCCAATAGTTCCGCATTGTCTTTGGACCAGTCAACCATTAGTCAAATAGTAAACGGGCTACAACAAGCTAGTTTAACCGGTGCTACCTCTTTACCAAGCCGAGACATACCTTTGACCACAAATCAAATGACGAATGACGCACAAGTTCAACCCAACTATATCCCTCCTCCACCTGTGAATAACAATAACTATATCGCGGAAAACGATGAAGACGCAAGTAAGTACCATAAAAAAGAGAAAAGGGAAACCTGGATGGACCGTTTTTATGATGAGATGCATACACCCGTGATGTTGTCTGTATTATATTTTTTGTTTCAGTTGCCTTTTTTCAAAAAGTTGCTGTATCAATATATGTCGTTCTTGTTTCACAATGACGGAAACTATAACTTAAATGGGTTACTATTTACCTCTCTTATGTTTGGTGTCATTTATCATATATTTAATATTTTTTTGATTAGTTTTAGTAAATTTTAACAAGGTAGTGTTGTACCGAAGGTTCCCAACTAACAATGTAGTGTTGTACCAAAGGTTCCCAACTAACAATGTAGTGTTGTACAAAAGGTTCCCAACTAACAATGTAGTGTTGTACAAAAGGTTCCCAACTAACAATGTAGTGTTGTACAAAAGGTTTTGTATTGTTAGTATATAATGAATATAAACCCAAAAATCAAATAATCTTTTAGATAAGTTAGATTATTTGACTTATTTATTATATGTTATTTCAATACTATAATTGTTTTACTAACAAGGTTTGGTTTAAAAAAAGAACCCTTTTCTTCGCTTTTTAGTTTTTTTATGTTTTTTCTTGTCGTTCTCTTTGGTTGTCTCTTCTTGTATATCATTACCATCTGTTTTATCTGTTGGTCGATATCTTAAAAACCATTCATCAAATTCTTTGTGTCCTCGTTTGTTCTTGAGTTCCACAAACTTTTCGGCTTTTTTGGCGCGCATTTCTTCCACGGTTTCCTGATGTCCCATACAGTTTATACTAAAGCGTTTCAATAATCCTTTTTGTGCCAATCTGTTTTTTTCTTGTACTTCAAACAAATAGTTACACATACATAGTATACGGTCTTTGTCGTAGTAAGGTCTATCTGCATACAAAAATGCCAACCAAAAACTAAGCATAGTATCAATGGTGGCCACTTTAATATCGTATCCGTTCTCTTTTACGATATTATAACTATGGCATGCCAACGGTTCGTAGACAAAGCAAATCGTATCTTTGTCAACCCTTATTTCATAGTGGGGGGCAATGATTTCCCCAACCCCAGGTCTTTTGATGATTTCCACCTTTTTGATACCAATATCGTTGAGTCGTTCCTTGACGATTTGCGCGGTAAACAGTGGCTCCTCTGTTAGTACGTCAAAATCCGGTATTTTTTTTAATTTATTATGTAATTCTTTAGGCATGTATCTAGAGTAGAGAGACAAGGCATAACCACCGAAAAACACCACTCCTTGGTCAATCAATGTCATTTGTACCGTATCATAAATTTTATTGGTGTCTTTGTTATCCTCCATTTCTCTCTGGAACTCCATGGTATAACATTCATTACCAACGAGTGGATAATTTTTGTTTAATAATACCAATCGTTTGAGTACTTTTTCCCAACGAGTGACGTCTCCCGCGGGTCTAGATAGTTCCAAATACATACCCATGCGAAGTAAGTTAGGGGGAGCATAAAAAATCCCCGCAATTTTGATGGATTCATTTTTAATGGCTTGAAACAAGGGTTTAGGAATAAAAGTAATGTCGGCAATTGGGATAAAGTTGACATATACTTTATAGGTACCGTGGTGCTGTCCGGACTTGGCTTCCACTTCTTGAAACTTTTCTTTTACATATACATCCACCAGTTCTTTAGCATCCTGTAATGCGTTAGGACTATAAAAATCGTAATCCGGTATTTCTACATCTTTGTCATAGAACTGATATTGTCTGGGCAAAATATTGTTGATGGCAGTTCCACCGTAGCAAATGAGTTTTTTTTTGCGCAAAAAGTTTTCTAAAATATATACGATTTTTTTAATTTCCGGCGAGCTGACATTTTTTTTGCCCTGAATAATTTCGGCCTTATCTACTGCGGCTCTTAGAATTGCCAGTTCACAGTCCTCAAAAGTGAGTCGGTCACATATGTCTTTAGTGTTTTTATGTTTGTTTTTGTTCATCTTATATAATGTATATATTTTTATCCTAGTTCCTTTGCGGCTATATAATAGATATTAAAAAGGACTTAAAGCCGTTATACAAATGAAATTATATAGTGTTAGTATATAATAATCCATGGCTAAATCCAAACGAACCGTGCGTAACTATCCTTCTAAATCCAGGACATTGAAAACTCCGAAACCCATGGATGGACTACAAATCGGGTTTGAAGAAATATTTGAAAATCTAGGTTGGATAGTTTTAGCAAAAGTACAAATTAAAAAGCAAAATAAGTCACTTAGAAAAAAGTCATTTAGAAAAAAGTCATTTAGAAAAAAGTCATTTAGAAAAAAATCACTTAGAAAAAAATGACCATAAAGAAAAGTATGAATCTGTTACCAGCGCTCGCAAATGCGAGCGCTAATTATAAACCACAAAAGAGGAAGCGAGTTAGTATACCCCACCCAATTTGATATTTGCTGAGGTTGTGGCCTTGGGTTTCACACCAATGACGCGAGCATACGCGGGTGAAAATTTATTCATGTTTGGTGGGATAAAGTTATCGCGATGTATAGGCGCAGACATAGGCCTGGGCCTGGGCCTGGGTTTACTATTTGACATATGTGGAGGAATAATTTCTTTGGTAGGGTCGGTAGAGTGTTGGTAACTATATTCAATAATATGTTCGGCATTTTTTTCTCCGTAGGTGTCAATCATTTCTTTTTTTTTCTCATTGGTTGGGTAAAAGGGAATATTAGACCAGTCGTCCGTAATATGATTAATGACTTTGGTATTTATTTTATCCGGATGAATTATTTTGCGCGGTGGTTCTCTTAAATCATATCGATAATAGTTGTTATGTTCGAAACGAATGGCTGTCATAAAAGTAGTAATATTAATGATAAATATGTTAGTATAAACTAGATGGGGAATATTATCCAGCGGGTTTTTAGAATTGGTATCTATTGTGTAGTCTAGTTTATGAATTGCATTTAATCCGTCTATCCCATTATCATATGTTGCACGCCAAGGATCTTTTCGGTTGATGATTCTGGATACTCCGTCAAACAAGTGTAATATTTCTGGACTACCAATCGGGTAAAACTGACTTCGGTCAATTGTTAAGCCAACTTTTTCGCATCTTTTTTGTAAGACATTGTCTTCCATACCCCATCCCCAAAAATTAGGATATCCATTGGTTGCCTCAAAGTCACTGCCTTTGATTGAAACGATACCACCTAATGCATAAGTGAACCCATAGAAATGTTTTACATTACCTACTTGGGTTTCAAAATCGAATATCGTATGGAATGGAATAGTATCAATATCATTAAATACAAACGTAATGTTTTTATAATGGTATGGATATTTTTCTTTTATTGCTAAAAAACCGATATTTTTGGTTGCTCCTCTATTAAACGAACGAGCATCGCACTGATGCGAAAAATATATTTCATAATCCGTTTTCTCTTTCAATATAGCAGTTAAATAAGTCGCAAAAAAGAATTTATGTTGTGGACGATTACGATACGGAACAATAAATACAACCTTGGGTACAGATATAACCTTGGGTACAGATATAACCTTGGGTACAGATATAACCTTGGGTAGAGATATAACCTTGGGTACAGAGTTTACTTCGGTCATATTATTAGGTATTATTAAGTAGAAATATTATTTAATGATACTGGCAACGCAAGGGGGGGTCTCCTTCTAAGCATACTTTTCTAAAATACTGGGAGGAATCAGTGTCTCCTTTATTTTTTCCAGTTTTTTGAAACATTTGTTGATAGTTACTTCCGATGTTTCGCTAATTTCTCGTATATCTTTTTTGGAGACATTCAATCCGCAGAAATGCGAGACAAAGTAAATAATACCAGTGGATATAGATATGGGATTATTCTCTGTCATTAAATTATTGGTTTCTATTTTTTTAGCGATAAAGATACATAACTTGGTGAGTTCGTCCGTAAATCGCAAGTTGGTACAATATCTTTCGATAAAGTCCTCCGGTTTTGTTTTACAGAATGAAGTCTTGTCTTTCATATCCATGTTTTTTTCTAAAATATGAATAATCGATAACGCACGTTTACATCCATTGGTTGCACTGGTAATATCCAAATAAAAGATGGTAGCCAGTTCCTTGGCGGTTCTGGGAAAGTGATTGGCTCTACATGAAATATATAGCGATGCCGCGGTTAATCCATCCTTGTTATTTCCCCTAAAGGTTTGCTCATACTCGGATATTTTCTTATGGTACATCATAGCGTCATCAATGATTTTTTTGGATATTCCCGCGTTTTGAGCATAAATATTAATTTGCTGGAAACCTTCATATAATGACTTTTCTTTATAAGGACACGCATGCCACTCGGTGTATCTTCTAATTTTTTGCATTTCGTAGCTCTGTTTTCCGTTAGATAATATTTTACACCCAAATGAAGACTCTTCTAGTAAAGGATTTATCGGCATTCCGCATCTCGTTGGGTCTGATGCGTGATTATCATCTGCACCATAATATCTCCACTCAGGTGTCTGGTCAATCATGTCTTTATAAATGATGCCACATTTATTGTTCATACATGTCAAAAATCCTTCGTCTGAGTATCCTAAAGACGAGTCGCATCGTTCACAAGCCTCTCGGTCTTGAATAGTTTGATACAAACATTCTAATTTGTTTTTCTCTTTTTTTTCTGGTTTTATTTCATTGTCAAAAACATTCCATAGTTTTACTTTGTCAACCGTGGAATTTACTTTATTTTTTTTACTTTTATAAGTAGTCATGGAGATATACTAGAAAATATTTAGAAATATTTAAGTCAATTTTTTTGACGCATACACTTAAGTGGAGGACCTTGACTAAAATATGTATACTATATAAAATACAATAAATAAAGTATATTATATATATAAAAAAAGAATCAAAAAGAATCAAAGAGTATTATATCATTCAAACATATTTAATGTCGTGATGTAAGGAATAAAATAGAGTTATATGTAACTTTTTTAAATTATACTTTTCAATATAACTATCCCATAACTCATGTAACTTTTCAAAATCATAATCATCCATTATTAATATTGAACCGGGTTTAGATAGTCTATATGAATTTATAATATCACTATTTACAACTTCAGTTGAGATTCCTCCATCTATATGTATTAAATCATAGACATCATTCATATCTTTTAATATAACTCTACTATCACCAACTATAATATCAATTCTCTCGTTAAACGTTTCTTTTAATTTTATATAACAAGGTGTCATATATTTATGCTCTCCTAAGTCAATACAAGTTATATGTATATTAGGATTAGTTAAAAGCATTAATAACGCTGAGAATCCGGAGTTAAACCCAATTTCCATAACATTTTTTATATTTTTATTCAATAATAAGTTAACTATATTTTTTGTTTTATTCACATATAGTTCCGTATATGTAGTTGAGTGATGGGTCATAAAAATATTTCCTTCTAATAACTCACCACAAATATGAATAATTGGTAATAAATGTTCATCAATATATGCTTTTGTCTGACTAATAATATTGCAAATAGTATCATGTTTTATTTTATTCAAAAAATTAGTCATTTTTTGTATTTTACCATGGTAATGACCTGGTCCGCCTGGAAAATGATGTATCACCTGACTACTATGAATATTATAATCATTATTTACAGCAAGCGACTTTAAAATTTTATTATTATACAAGTTATATTTAAAAGCATTATATACTATATATGGTTGGTCGTTAAAAGTTGCAAAAGGTCTATTAATCATATCTTCATTTATTTTATTAAATAAGTCTTTTATTTTTTCACAATTATTAAATAATAATATTCCACTTGTAAATGCTGATTTATCTTCATAATTATTTATTTCATTTCCAAATAAATTTTTACCCCACCAATCAGATATATTATTAATAGTAATGTCTCCTTCTTCTAATACATATAATATGTCTTCTTTACACACATCAAACACTTTACTAGTGTCGTCTTTAATTAATATATCTGTATCTAAATAAAGTATTTTTTGATATTTTGATGTAGATTTTAAATTAAATAAATCTAATCTTGCCTTACACGCTTGGTCAACTGTATTGTATGTATCATTAACTTCAAATATTATTTTGTTATTAAATAAATGACTTTGTTTTATTATATTCATATAATTTGTGGATGTATAAACTAATATATCCGTATTATCATCTAGGTTGCCATATATAAATATACTTTCTAACAAAAGATAAAACATATTGATATATTTATCTTGACTGAAAACACAACAAAAAATACAATTCATTTTATAATTTAAATAAAAAAATATATTTAAATTACTATTAACGTTTATAGTTTGTTTATTTAGTCTATATGTTATTTTTATTTCTTTAATATATTATGATAAATAAATGGGCAATAAATTATTTGTAGAAAGACAAGGGCAGGATAATTTACTCAAAGATAACAAATCTATTTCTCAAGTACTAGACTATATTGCCACACATTATATTGTAACAATGGACTTTAAAAGTTTGCGAAATCTTTATAAAAAAGAATATTGCGATAACCTAGTGGTTTTAACTTCTGACATTATACAACGATACTTTACCGATTTAGAAATATCTTATTTAGTCCAACGTACTGAAAACGGAGTAGAAGTGAATAAAGAGGAAAAAGACAAAATTATTTTTTTTAATAAGGAATATATTGACCGGCTTAATGTACAAAACTCATTCAAGAAAAAAAACATGTGTATAGCTATTTCTCAATTTTATATCAAAATTGCGCATATATTTGCCGCCATTGTACATACCATCAATCCCATTTATACATATACAAACGAAAATGGCGAGGTCACTAAAGCCAACTTATATGAAAAAGGAAATATACCGGTAAACGCCCCACGCAGCATCGAAAAACTAAACTTATGTCAAACTCGAATAGACGCGTTACAAAATAAAAATAACATAAATCCAGATGCAAATGGCGATATTTACGTTAGTCCCAAAGTATGTGATATGAATATTAATACAAATGGCCAAATCAAGTCCCTCAAAGAAGAACCAGGAATCCCTGAACTCATGGAACTATATTATGATGACAAGTATAACTTTGAAACCGGAATGTTTGAAGGGATGACATCCAAAACCAAAAGTATTTATATGGAAGACTTGCGCATTTTTTATAATGTATTTACTGGTAATCTAACGATGCCACCAGAGATTACCAAATTTGGAGATATCAAATTACGAGATTTTCAAAATTTGGAACAATGTAAAGGAGATGATGCAGATTTCAAAAAACGAACCAAAGGGCCTTTATCTAATGAACTATTTGCCAAATATGCCCAAAACCTTAAAAACATGATTTACAAAACAAATAAAAATCAACAAGCATTATTGAGTGTTATCAATGAAATTTTTGTATATACTATTGACCCTCAAACCAAACAAAAACAAATTCGTATTAACCCTAAACTAACCGCCAAACGACTCCAAGAAATTGTGGTCGAGACCCGCTCTCTCATTATCAAACTATATTTAACATGTGAAATCGACTATATCAATGGTCTCAAAATATATGAGGCAATTGTTGACAAAAAAATATTCGAAACCTTACAAACTCAAATGCTCAAACTCAAAACCGTAGCCGATAACTTGACCACCATGGATTCTATTCCTGTACCCGCTGAAAACAAATTCGTTGAAGAATTTAATAACGAAGATATTAACGAGAAAAAAGAAGAAGAAGAAAAACTTGACAAAGAAATAAATGACATACAAGTCAATTTAGACAAAAATAAAGAGAAATCAGAAGGAGAATTACAAGATGTCTCACTTCTTAATCTAAAAGGAGAAGAAGAAGATAGACCTGAAAACGCATCACTTCCTAAACCAGAAGGACCCGATGCATCACTTCTTAAACCAGAAGGACCAGATGCATCACTTCTTAAACCAGAAGGACCAGATGCATCACTTCCTAAACCAGAAGGACCAGATGCGTCACTTCCTGAACCAATGAATGTACCACCTTTTAAACCAGAAGGACCAGATGCATCACTTCCTGAACCAGAAGGACCCGATGCATCACTTCCTGAACAAATGAATGTACCACCTTTTAAGCAAGAAGGACCAGATGTACTACCTTTTAAGCAAGAAGGACCAGATGTACTACCTTTTAAGCAAGAAGGACAAGATGTACCACCTCTTGAACCAATGAATGTACTACCTTTTAAGCAAGAAGGACAAGATGTACCACCTCTTGAACCAATGACTATACCACCTCTTAAGCAAGAAGAAGAAAAAGAAGAGTCCGAGTATAAATCAGAAACAAAAGTAAAACATAACACACCAGTACTAACAGAAGAAAAAAAAATGGAACAACAACTACTTAAACCATTATCTATTGAATGAATGAAAATAGATAATAACTTATAAAAAAGAATTTCGAACTTCTCGTATATGACCTTTTTTAGTATGACCATACATAGAACTATATTTTTTAGAGCGATATGTTTTCATTTTTGAAACAAAAGATGCACCATTTTTTGCCTTGTAATTATTATTTTCTCTTTTACGACGTCTGGTTTTTGTAACCATTATAATATAATATATTACTTTATATTAAGTTATTAGATAATATAAAATAACTGTATTATTTTATATCATATATATTACATTATAATAAATAATTTACATCTTAGAAGCCTGGGAGGCTTTTTGGGCAGCCTGACCAGCTTGCTGAGCAGCCTGGGAAGCCTGTTGGGCAGCTTTTTGGGCGCGCACTGCTGCATTTGCAGCTTTTCCCGCAGACGAACTTTTGGCTGCCTGAGCAGCTTGCTGAGCAGCCTGGGAGGCTTGCTGAGCGGCTTGTTTGGCTTGTTTAGAAGCCTTGGCAGCCTGCTTTGCTGCACTACGTTTAATAGTCATTGCTCTGCTTTTAGATTGACTTCTTGACTGGCTTCTACTTCTTCCGGTTCTGGGCATTATATTATATTCTATGGTTAGAAAAAAAATAAAATAATGCTAAATAAAATAGATATAATTTTGTCATTTTACATTACCAGATATTATCGGTCGAATGCCAATACATTTTATCTTTTTCTTTTACATTATACATACTTCTAAATAATAATGAACGCGCTAAAGGACAGTTGGTTCTATATTTTTCCATGGGATGTGGATTTGTTTTTAACTGAGCTTTTATTGCATTTTCGAAAACTTTCTGCCGCGCTTGTACCGCGATGTATATAAAAAACGCATTAAAAGACAAGGAACGAATAGGTAATATATCATTGTTATAATCTTGAAAGTCTTTTAAATATTCTCTACAGATAGCCAATCCAGAAATATCTGCTAAATCTTCCCCGGTACTTATACTTGCGTCAAATTTGATTCCATCGTAAGCAGCAAATTGTTCATATTGTTTCACTACATCTTTCACTTTCGAATCAAAAATCTTTCGGTCATGTTTGGTCCACCAGTTATGTAAATTTCCCTTTTCATCATATCTACTTCCTAAATCATCTAAAGAGTGGGACATTTCATGTGCCAATGTATATCCAATATGTGCTAAATTATATTCGATACCTCTTTCGCTTAAATCAATAAAAGGTTTTTGTAAATAAGCTAAAGGAATATAAATAGAATTTTCAGTAGGTGTATAAAACGCGTTTACTATATATGACTGTTTGCCAATTAGTTTTAATCCTTCCCAGTCTATCAGAGGAATATCAGTCTCGCTGGACTCACCATCCAAACGAATAAATTCTTTACACCTCCAGTGAGCCAGTTTTCGCATATTTCCATAAGCGTCTCTACTTGAGTAAGTTAGAAGAGGATCTTCTCTTAAAATTTTAGGACTACCAGTAACTAGTTTTATTTTTTCCAGTTTTAGCAACGCATATTTTTTGGTAGAGGGAGACAACCAGTTATTTCGCTTGATAATACGTTTGTATATCGTAAGCAAATCAGTAGCCATGTTATGTGTATAGTCGATATACTCTTGTTTTTTATTTTGGTCGATATATTTGTTTGTTAGGAAACTATTAAAACAAAATGATAGCCCAAATACTGGAAATATTTCACGTGGATAAGGTAATGGTTGACCCTTGATATAATGTTTGAAAAATTCAAAATGTAATGGTCTCCATTTAATATTAAAAAGCATCACTTGTCTAAAACAAGTATACAAATAATATGTGCGCCACTTTGGAGTTTTCCAGGCATCGTCTTTGGTAAGTAATGTCATCACTGCCTTTACGTAATTTTTACTACTACAAATGAATGTTTTGGGTACTTTTTTGTATCCTATTATGGTAGCCATTTGGTTCCAGTCAAAGTTACAGATATCTAATGCTTCTTTCTGTGTCATTACATTGTATCCATCTGGGTCATCATTTTTAACTTGACGACTACCTAAAGCGTTTAATAGTTCATATTCACAGTCCCAAACATCCATACACTTAATCCCATGTCCTTTTCCTAAACATAATTCAAACATTTGTTCCAAAAAATCGAGGAACTTTCTTTTAAATTGTTTTTTATATTTTTTAGTGGATTCATTATCCTTGGCATCTTCAATATAAATAAAATAATCATACGCAGTGAGCTTAGGAGCAGAAATGTAGCTCTTGTATACAGAAACATTTTTCTCATCTTTCAAAACACTCCATACCAAAGGACATCCCCATGAAATAATTTCATTACGGTTTTGGTTTCCTAATATATTATATATGTTATCAGATGCGATTCTTTCATCAATAATATTTACATAGTAGTTTACAAAATTCTTTGCATATGTGTTATCTAAATAGTAAAGGGATTCATATACATTTTTGATGGCCTGAGACTTGGCTGTATTATTTTCTTTGATATAATTTTTTACAATATCAATTAATTCATAATATACCTTTTCTTGTGTTACTCTAAAGCTATCAATTTGAACATAATATTTTAAATTATGTTTCATTTCTTTATCTTTTTTAGAAAGCCATTCGTAGTTTATATACGTATAAAAATCATCTTTGGCGTTATACTTACTAGGTGTAAAAGGTGTTTTAAATAATTTTACTAACTCTTTGCCAAGGTTACTTTTGACAATATGATTGTTCGTTTGGTTATAGTCTTTTTCAAAAGGTTTAAATGTGTTTCTATTATTTACTAATTGGTTTGTAGATGACTTATTTTTATATGTTATACTTTTAGATTTGTCTTTAGTTTTTTTTTTAGTTTTATGTTGAAC
>Ga0209189_1000697_pt1 | contig 27056 bp, 54 predicted proteins | sample C_130820_EF_Meta_FD_187308 | JGI IMG/M metagenome (GOLD analysis project Ga0209189, IMG submission 187308) | Freshwater microbial communities from Lake Croche, Canada to study carbon cycling - C_130820_EF_MetaG (SPAdes) (version 3) | ecosystem: Environmental > Aquatic > Freshwater > Lake... | reverse complement strand
CGTTCTTTCAGCGTCGGATCGTTGACGCGATTATTGATACCCGAATACTGCGAAGCCGTTGGAGCAGGCTTATAAAAACGGCGTTGATAGAAAGACACAGGTTTGTCCTTTGATCTCGGGTGTTCCCCATAATAGCACCGATCGCGCGGGCTGTCAACGGAAAAGAGCGGAACTGTTTCAGTTTATAATTCGTGAATTTTTATTTATGCGCTCAACAACAGCATAAAGCAGGTGACTGATATAGGAATTACCCAATCCTAAACTATTTTCAAGAGGATCGAACTGGCTTATATACGCCGTAACATAGTCTTGTATAATTGTTCCTGCTTCCGAGAACAAAAGCTTTTCAGGACTTTCTAATGCTAACTCTTCTAGAAGTCTATTTTCTTGCCTAATTCTATCTCTGGACATAATTTGTTTCAAGTTAACACTTTCAATGCAAGAACAGCAGATGCAATAGAGTAATCCATATACTTTTCATTTGCTTGCCAATATACTTTTAAGACCTCATTATCAATAAAAGTAATTATACCAACACCATTACCATAAGCACCTTTTAACAGGTGAATTTTATCACCAATCTCCACAAGATCACCTATCTTGAAACTGTGTGGATAACTTAAAGTTCCATCTGGATTTGTCTTTAACTTCTTCTTTACCATATATTTAGTCCTCGATTAAAAGTAGGCTCTTTAATTCAAAATAGTAAGTGAGTTCTGGATATTCTTGAAATGAAACACCAACATCACCATAACCATCATCTTCATCTACGACAAGAGCAAGGCGCGGTTGATCATTCATATCATAAAGAAACTTATGAATTACTAATCTACCTTTCTTGGTATTTTGTGGTGTTGCTTCTATTGTTTTCAAGAGATTTTTCTCAAACGGTTGCCTCTAAAATATTGTTTATCATAGCCACCGAATAGATGAACAACATACCACTCTTTATGGCGGTCTTCTTCAATAACGATTCCTAAATGATTTCCAAATACTGTTTCAATTAGATCACCGATTTTAATTTGTTTTTCTTCTTCTTTAATCATCGTTTAATTTATTGGAGATAAGAGATTTAATTCATACTCATAAAATAAGAATTCTTGGGATGAAAAATATTCATCATACTGAATTGCTACCGTATATGCTTTTTGTGGTAATTCTCTATTATCGTCTTTAAGGATAGTCCTTTCTAAAACTATCCCAACATATTTAGACTTGGCAAAAACTCTTGTTTCTACCAAGTCACCTACCTCAAACTTAAAATCCACCGTTCCACAATAGCAGAACGGTGTTTAAATTTTAAGCTTCAACAAGGAGAAATGATTCTAGCGTATAAACACTTTCTACTGTTTCAAGGTCGGTTTTACCTGATACATTAGTCCAATAGACTTCCCAGCTTGTTTGGGTGTCTCTACATTTAAAAATAATTCCTAATGCTTGATCGTTAGGATCAATCACAAAATCACCAATTGTGGGCTTATAGTCTTTTGTAATTGGTTTAGTTTTAAACATCAGTTTCTACCCACAGAATGTCTTGGAAGAATTCATCAATGACTCGTTCTTTATTGGGCCACATAACAGATACTTTTGGATTCATAGAAGTATCATCAACGCCAGTAACAACACCAATACCATATTCTTGTGTTGAATTGAAATTGGGCTTTACCAAGTCACCAATCATAAACATTTTATTGCGGAAAGCCATAATTCAGTCCTTATTGTAACTTGGATTAAGTGCGCCGTCAAGTGAAGAAGTATTACCAACCTCATTAAACACTTTGAGTTCATCAAAAGGTTTAACAAAGTCGTGCATGTTCATATACATAAGAAGATTGATGGGCTGTGTCAAAGGCATATCCTGGACGATATGACCCTTATTTGGATCTACCTGAACAAAATCGACCTTGTGAATGGGAACAAGTTTCCCATAAACACGAACAAACATAACATCATTATTACCAATTTCTGTAATACGGCTCATATTATTCCTCAATACAAAATTCTTGTTCACAAGATTTGTGCCAACAAGATTCTGTGGCGACAACAAAAAGTGCTACACCAATTGTAAGCTGTAAGAAATTACGCTTTAAGAAAAGTATCATTACATATCAACCTTCTTGAACAAACTTGAACCTTCATCAAAAAAGTCTTCACGGTGCCAATAGATAGAATTACCGGTTTTCGAACTAAAAAAATGAAAATGTGGTTGTCTACTATAACCAACCGAAGCATTATCATCAACTGTCAACAGCAAATCTCCAACATAAAAATCTTCATTAAGTTTCATATCTTCACCAATACCAAGTGAAGTTGCCCGAATAACACAAAGAAGATCACCGACTTTAATTTTCATTTTCATTTTAATTTACTCAAACACTTTTCTTCTACAATAACTTGAAGTTTATCGTTTGGGTGCTGTTGTAATAATACTAGATATACATTATCTTCTGTCCATTGATCACGTTCTCGTTTTCGCCCAAGAACCAAAGCAAGCGTATCAACATTCCCACCGCCAAAGGTAGCATATCTACATAATACTAGCTCTCCAACCTTGAATTTGTATCTCATTTTCATCTGTAAGCTAGGCCAATAATATATGTATGCCTAATGAATAATGTTTTACCACTTTCACTGTCGATGATACTGTAAATTGTATCACCTGTATCACCGTAAAAGTCCTCGTCAACAAACTCAACCAGACCAATACGCTCTACCATATCCTGATATGTAAAGATAACCAAATCACCGATATGGTAGAGATATTGTTTGTCTGTCACACAATCCTCAATCACTTGTTAAACAAAACTTCGTGCTTACTCATACCAGAAGCAAGACAGTTCTTATAAAACTTATACCAAGTAAGTCGTTCAATCACCTGAAACTTTGAACCTCGCACTTCCTTTTCGGTAATAGCAAAAATCTTATAATTACGAGGATTACACTTCATGGTATTAGCAATCCAATAAGCACGATACTTATTGTCAATAAGCTTTGTTTCAAGAATATCGCGAAACCATTTAAAGTTATGCTTCAACAGCTTGCGGAAAGGAGCACTACAAGAAGCAATCTCCATTACCGCTTCAAACGCAATAGTTCCACCAGAATAATATGAATTATTGTCCATAGAAGAAGTTTTCTCGGCAACGTCTTCTTCAAGAGCGATCTTAAAAAAGTCAAGAACCTGCTTTTCACCGTCAAGAATAACAAGACGGTCGCCGGTTCCATACTTATAACTGTAAAGAAAATTAAAGATCGACCAACGCTTTGGTTTAAGAACATACTTCATATTAGATACCATCCCTGTTCTTGTAGTTGAAAGAATCAGCAGTATGAACGCAAGCACCTTCTGTTTTTGCTAGGTTCTTATACTTGGTACAGTTCGCAATATTATTAGTCATATTGGAACCCTTATTCTTCAACTTTGTAGAGTTGATAAGATATTCTGTGAGTGCTGGATTACTATTTACTTGGATTTGTGCTGATGTTTTGTGATCATACACCATCACACCGGTATACTTTACAGTAGTTTCACCTTCCTCGCCACACTCATTACACACAACAGCACGACCGGGCTTGCCACGTCGTTCTGCTTTATTGTAATCAGCACCGCAGGAAATGCAAACAGCATCATGAATCGACATAGATCACCTACAACGGAAATGGCTACACCCCGATCCTACCACGGGATCGGGCTGGCGTCAAGGGGTTTCTTCGGGTTTATTCTTCGTCGTGCTTTACTTTATTACGACGACGATTCTTGCTGTGCCATTTCTTATCTTTATGCTTTCCAGAACCGCTACGATTCCAAGCATTTTGGGCAATACGATTACGAATGTTCAATATGGTCATAATTAGTCCGAAAGTTTCACTACCATATGTGTAAATACAAATTCGTCATAGTTTGATGGAGCATTAATCCATTCAACCTCAAGAATGTCCTTATCTGGTATATCTACTACAACAGCCATAAAAATTTGATAACCTATAAGATCACCAACCTTGTATTTCACTTAATCACCTCACCATCAATTTCATCTTGGTAGAAATAGTATTCTTTTCCATCAACTTGCGAATACCAGACATAACCGTTGTCGTTTTCAGTTGAACTTTTTTCAAAAAGATCGGTATGTTTTTCAACTTCGGTGATAATACCAATTGTATTATGAAGGTGAGGGCGAAGGCGAGGCCGAGGGAGAAGGGGAAGGCGAAGGGGAAGGCGAGGGCGAGGGTGAGGGTGAAGGCTAATATCTTTTATAAGAAGAAGATCACCAACCTGATATTTCATCCACTTTCCAGCTTCAAGTTGTGACAGTATTCATATTCGTGAACATAATGTTCAACACCAATCCATTCTATTCGAGCAATTAAACGATCTCCTGGCTCATCAACAATTTCTACAATAATACCAAGAAAGCCATTGGCTGAAACAAGATCACCAACCTTTTTAGTATCAAGATACATAATATACCTTATGGAAGTAGATCAACCCACCAAGCCCAATTAACAGCAATAAAATCTTCAAGAGCGTGTTGATCACTGTCGTATTTAAAATCTGGTTTTACTTTTGCTGCTACACCTTTTTGGTATTCAATAGCTTCTTTTTCTGTATAGCCTTTAATTACTGAGGTTCCATCTTCTCTGAAATCTTCAAAAGCATAAAAGCCGGTCATATTAATTACGCAACCTTTTTAAGACTTGTGAGAACAAGACAGAACTTCAATAGCAACACTATCAGTCCAACCTTCAAGCATTTTCTTGAAAGCGGTTTCGTTCATAGCAAGCACAACTTCACTACGGTATCCTATTATGTTCTCCGCTTGTTTATATATTCAAACAGCAGTCAGCTTATACTTTTTGCCATCAATCTCAACTACTTTGCCTTCACAGGTATCCTTATTCAACTTTTCAATACCGTTATATTGTAGGGCGAGGGCGACGCCGGGGAAGGAGAAGGAGAGGGCGACGCCGGAGAAGGCGAAGGCGAAGGAGAGGGCGAGGTAGAGGGAGAGGGAGAGGTTTGTTTTATCCTTGAAATCAAAAGCCTCTTTACCATTCAAAAGGAATTTTTCACCCTTTCTGGAAAGGAGATGTTCCCTTTTGTCTTTGACAATGGAATAACCAAACTCTTTACGAAATCGGTTCATTTCGGCAAACCAAAAATCGTTCAAGACATAATCAACGCCTTCTTCCATACCGTGAAAGGTTGAAAGAATAGCATCATCAGTTTGTTCAATAGTGAGTGACATATATTCTCCGTTTTCTGGTGGCAAAAACATCCTACCACGGATCGGGTGTGCTGTCAAGCCCAATCTCGCGGTAGGAGGATTTACTTAAATGGATTAAGTTTTAGTATGTGTTTGTCTCAACCACCAGTTGGTTCATATACTTGCTCAAATCTGTAAAAGAAATCTTTGAGTGTATCATTAACATCGGGTTTCTTATAGACAGGCTCATTTTTTTCCACAGTCAATGAAAAGAAATTTGGGACATATTCTCCCTGAAAAAGTTTTCGTTCATTGTCTTGAAAAAATTTGAACATAAGCTCTACAAGTTCAGGCAGTTCACGCACACCTTCTTCGCATTGTTTCTCAAAAGCCTGTTCTGCTAGTTCCTCATCTTCATCATCTTGAGCACCGGGAAAGTATCCAAAAGCCTTATTTAGTGCCTTAAAAAACTGTGGGGCTTCTTCAGATTCTGCGATGCGATTTTCATATCCTTCAAAATTATTTAGATATTCACTAACAGCAAGAGCTTTAGCATCTTCCAAAGTTTCAGCCATAATACGATGTGTTGTATTGACTGGACGCTTGTAATCATCGGAAGTGGAACTTGTAATAATAATATACGACATGTTGATTCCTTTAAAGGAATGTTTTTACAGAACATACAAACTGTTTATTTCTTACGGTCTTTTCGTAAATATGTTTTCATGTAATCTGCTTTAGCTTTTTTACATAAATCACACCTACAATATCTATAACTGGATAAGGTTCCGTGAAAACCCTTTGCCGGCTTCATACCCATATCTTCTATGGTTTTTAGGTTGTGACAGCTTTCACATAATAGTTGACATTTTTCGATTTCTTTCCAGAAATCCTGTTCATTAATAGAAGATTTTTTGGCAATAGTAAAACTTTTTTCTTCTGGATTTATGTGGTCAAACTGAAGATTTGTTGTTGATCCACATTTTACACATTTTCCTCCAAGTTTACATATAGCTTTTTCTCTTCTTTTATTGTATCTTGAACGCATATATTCTTTCATATATGCTTTATATATTTCTCTGTCTTTATTTGTCATATAGCACCCCTTCTTAATCTAAATAGCACGGATTAAGAAATAGTGCTATACTATTTGGTGGAACGAGTGGGCCACGATCCCACAACTTTTTCGTTAAAAGCGAAATACTCTGCCACTTGAGTTATCGTTCCAAATTCGTCCTTGTGAGATTTAAGATAGAACCTAAGATCATCAGAAATTACTCACTATCGACAGGACAAGTGCCGTGTTGCGGTTAAGGCTTTAATGATCCCCACATCCAAACATCTATCTATTTCTAGTAGATGTATTTCTTCTATTCTTTTTAAGAAATAACCTTACATGGTGATCGGTGTATTGGTGAATAGAAAAACCATTAGAGCATTTTTTATTAGGTTTGCTCAAAAACCCATTATGCACCTGCCGAGCACATAACTGGTGGGTTCGCTGAGATTCGAACTCAGAATGTGCAGATTAAGAATCTGCTGTGATAACCATTTCACCACGAACCCGTCATTCGTATTTAATTTTGTAGGTATTTATGAGTATACCAATCCTGTTCAATTGCTGTTTTTCGTCTATGACAATTAGCACATCTTACATCACACTTTGCAATCTCTTCTTTTAATTTTTCAAGAGAACAGACTTCTCCTAGAAGGTCTGCAATATTTGCTAATTTATCGGACCTATGATCAAACTCTAAAACTCTTGGATCTGTTTCACCACAATCAATGCAGCGATTAATCATTAAATAATCAAATACAAAACGACGATTTCTAACTCTTCTCTCTTTTCGTCGTTCACCGATCTGTTTAATTTGTTTCGACTTATTGTTTTTATAATAAGTGCGATTCTTTAGTCTGCTACATTCTCTACAATAGGGCTGAAAGCCGTCATTACTATTCTTCTTTTTATTAAACAAAAGAATGTCCTTAACGATTTTACATTTAGAACATTCTTTTGTAATCATTTCACTCTCCATTAACTATTCGGTTTTTAGCGCGTTTTATTCTGCTGCGCGTTGCAGGTGCTGATCATTGATACGATCAATATCAATACTCATTCCAACAATATTGGCAATACGAAGAAGATAATAGGCAATCTCGTCCATTTCCTCGGAAGGGAGCCACCCAGTATTTTCAAGAACATTCAGATTTTCAATAAGGCTTTCAATATCGTGAGTAGCCTTTTCGATTTGCGGTTGAATAAACTCGTTCATCGTGTCCTCGTTTCTGTATCGCTGATCTGCGACGCAGGACCATTCTAGCACGGATCTGATCTGCTGTCAAGGGCTTGTGCGTTCACGGCGAGCAGAACTGTTTTTTTATTTAATTGTTTTTAATGATGGTGTGAAAAACTTACCTTTAAAAAAGTCTTTTGGCATAGTTTTAATTGTCTCTTCCCAATCACCACCGTCATGTATACAAAAATCACCGATTACATTATTTTTTGTAGGAAAAGACTTTTCCATTTCCAACAGACGCTTTATCTTTTCTGCGGTCACTGTCATCGAATATCCATCTGGATAGTTTGGGTTAATAAGAATTACATTAGCATAATTCTCTTTCATGGCACCGTGATCCCTAATATAATCTTTTATACCAATTTTAATATGCTGGTCAATCATAGATTTATTTACTGAAATCCAACGAATTCTGGATACTGTAAACAGTTCTGTTATCGCACCATCTTCTGGGTCATTTATATTTTCGACTCTTTTAAAATCACGATGTTTTAATTCAATTAGGGCACCAACAGAAAGACCAATTTGCTTAAATAGGGAAACAACTTCTTCTCTTGCTTTTGCGTTTATTTGTTCTGCTTCATCTAAATGGTTTTTTCTTGTTTGGCAAGTAGTGGTTGTATGTCCTTGTTTAGAACAATATGAACACTTTCTGTCAGCCCATCTATTTTTTGTCATCAGGATTATCTTTCAAGAATTCGGCAATCATTTCACAAAATATATATAAACACGGAAAGAACAGAATACATAGAAAAACTATCTGTCCTAATGTGCTTAACATATGCCACCTTATTCGTCATCGCGTGGCATATCTCTTCTGTAAACTATGTGTATAAGTTTGTCGAGAGTCTTTCCTGTCTTCTGTCTTGGCCCATCTTTTCTTTCGCTGTAATTAATAACGAAAACGGGGAACCCAACAGATAGAACAAGGATAAGAACCAGACTCACACTACATACCTCATTGTCCTTCGACAGCTGCTTCTTTAATTAGTTTTTTCTTTTTTGAAACAACTTTCTCTTGATAAGAGGGAGAGCACTTTTTTAGCTCTTCAATCTCCTGTAAAAGCTTGACACGCTCTGATCGAAGAGTTTCAATCATAACTTCAAGCTGTTTGTTTGAGGAAGCTATAATAGAAACATTTTTTTGAAGCATTTCGTTTTTATCTTCTAGATCCACGATTCTGTTACCTCTTTTTTGTATTTCATTAGCCTGATTCTTGATCACTTCGATCAATTGTGAAGCGGCCTCTGAATTACCTAATTGTTGTGCTACCACTGACGCTAAATCTTTCTGCATGTTGTATTCCTTTCAGCATTCTGTTCCTACCCAGTAATTTAGTGAGTCTATCATTCTTTGAGGATCTGATGTTAAATAATCAATAAATCCACCGCAGTCTTGTGTTAAATCAACCCACTGTGATTGATTGGGCACATCAAAACTAATAAACGCACTTACCGAATATCCATTTTCATAGCATTGTTGTGATACCATACCTAATCCGTCTTGTATAGATTGGAACATAAACTGTTGTATTTCTTCATCAGAGAATACAATCACTTTTCTATTTGTATTTTGCCAATCAACATACAAGGAATCTGTTTGATCATTGCCATTATATATGGCATCTAATTGATATTCTAATCCACCAGAATACATGGGTTGATTATTGATTCTTAAAACATGACAGGCGGTATTTGAATCAGTGAAATCTGTTAATTTAGCCATTTCTGTGGCACCGGCATTGTGTGTATATCCAATTCCAATAATGGCGAATCTGCTATTCTGTAAAACACCTTGCGATGACCATTCACATAAAGCATCAGCGACGGCATCAATTGTTCCAGACATTGAACCAGAATAATCTACAACAAGGAGATAGTCTGCTGAATCGTTTGTTGTTTCGTCTTCGTCCGTAACACCATCACAATCATCATCGTCACCGTTACCACAAATTTCGACAACAGGTGTTCTCATATTTCTTATATTTACTTGGCCATTCACGCATTCACGATAACCGGCACGACATTCACCAACGTTTATTGTATCTGGATCACCTGTATAAACATAGCGGTCTGCTGGATCAAATATTGGATCATCATCTGTATCTTCGTCTATTTCGCCGTCACAATCATTATCTCTGCCATCACATACTTCTTTACCATAATTGTCTGGTGGAACACAAATATATTGTCCATCAATACAAAGTTCTCGCGAGGATCTACATACGCCCAAAGCATTTTGAACGCACTCATTTCTTGAATCCCAAGAACTTCTGTTAACTTGCCAAGGATTATCTACAACACCATCGCAATCGTCGTCTAGACCATTACATACTTCGTAGTCTGATCTTACTTCTCCATCACAGTATATTTTGTTTTCTTCGTCTTTTTTTGTATAACCAACGTGGCATATACCTACGTTAACCTGTTCTACATCTTCTTGACCAAGTTTAAGATAATCGTAAGGATCTGATTCGTTTATCATACATGGCTGACCTAAAAGTTCTACTAATGGTTCCTGTTCGCAGTTATCGCAAGAAACCGAAAATAATAATAAAACTAATAGTAAAAGCCTATTTTTGGTCATAAAGCACCGAATTACATATATTCTGTTTTCTATCCTCTGGAAGTTTGTTTAGCCACTCAATTATAACTGTATCTGCTGCTTCTATGTATGTTAAGCCGTCGCTATCACAAGCATAACAACCCAGAGCCTTTCCTCTACAAACAGCACAAGTGCCCTTAATGTAGAGGATTCCGTTATTCATTTGTTGTTTGAGAGCTTTTGATGTAAGTGAAACGCATGACACCAGGAATTCTTAGTGCTTGGGCTCTAACCATTTCTTTAATCGCATCTACTGAATTTTCTGGCAAGTATTCACCGTCAATCTTAATAGACATGCGAGTTGTGTTGTGTAGAGTCTTTTCAAGAGTTTCGTTAGCTTTAACGATCGTTACACCGTCTATTGCGCGGATTCGTGATAGATAATCAGTAACTGTCATGTCGTGCTTCTTGGAAGTAACAACAACAGCCTCTGTTTGAATAATCTTATCGCCAGGTCTTTCCTGTAAATTTTGTCGGAAGCTTTCAAAAAGTTTATACATCATTTAGTAAATATCTCCACAAAAAGTAAAAAGCAGCCATTTCTGGCTGCTTTATTTATTTAATTTCAACAGTCCGTGATTTGTCCACTTTTGCTTTTACCGGTATGTTAATTGTCAAGATACCATTTTTACATTCTGCTGAAATATTTTTTGTATCGGCAGAATCTGTTAGTTTCCAAGAACGTTGAAACTTCTTGTTTTCGTCCTTTGTGCCTAATTTTAACGTGCTATCGTTTACCAGCAAATTAAAATCTTCTTTGGCAAATCCAGGAACATAAACAGTAATCTTTGTGGCTCCATCTTTTTCCGTTGTAAGCTGATCCGGATTCATTTCCATCGTTGACCAACGGATGTGTGGCACCGCAAAAATATCATTAATCATCTTGTTAACATTGTAAGAATACATAATTTAAATCTCCTTTCGGGATCTAAACCCCGTAAGTAATTTGTAATCACGCTGCAAGAGCGTCAAGATCTTTTTCTTCTGTTTCTCGTTTTGTTTTCTTAACTTTCACACCAGACTGAATTGGTGCGTCGCCCCAAAAATTAGGATTATCATGCTTATTTGTTAGGAACTGAACGATGATAAATTGTTTATCATCTTTAATCTTGAAATCAGCCTTGTATGGCTCCAGTTTACCGTATTTTGGTTCTGGCTCTTTCTTTTGATACTTCTTCTTTTCTGGTGCTGTATTTAAGTGATTGAGAACACGATGAATAATATCTTTCTCACTCAAAAACTCATCACGAACCATATTGACCCAATTAATATCAATATAGCCCAATACAACCCACCTTGATGAACCAAAGTTCTCAACTTCCCAATGCATCGATTGAGAATATCGACCAGCCCTTGTTTCTTCACTATTTGAAGCTGGAATTTGTCGAAAATCACATTCAATTTTTGGTTTCTGGGTGTCAGTCATTTAGTAGAATCCTTCCTGAGTTACGATTCAAACGTTCATTCAATTCGGTAAAACCACCAACAACAGTTTCATTATTGTTGTCATCAATAGCCACTACAATTGGGACAGTTGGCCAATTATAGTGAGCCTTTTGCTCTTGAAGGAAGTTATCACTTTTATCGGCTGCAACCACAATAAAAGGAATTTTCTTTTGTGTCAAGAGATTAACTGCCTTCTTACAAAAAGGACAGTCAACTGTGACAATAAGTTTATACATTTTTGGATTCATTTTGTTAAGACCCTACTACCAAGCAACTGCATTAGATCCGTAAACGATGATACAACAACCTTTTCCGATGAAACGTTACCAAAATTAAATGTTAGCAAACATAGGTTTTTTCCATCAATATCGGTAACATCACTTGGACCGAACATCTCATGTTTTGGAAACTTTTCTTCCAAAGGCATCTCGCGAACGAAACTGAGATTATGTAAATTTAATATCTCTTTATCAACTACTGCTTTGTAACCAGCAACTGAACGATTGTGCGAATCTTTCACAACCATACTAACTTTATTAACTACTTCAAGTGTAAGAAACATTTGGAACCTCGTAAATTTCTGCGTTGTCAATTAGCCAATAATCACCATCAATCAAGATACAATAACTGTGTTCATTGAATTCAGAAACAACCAAAGCAACTTTTGGGTCTTCTGTAATTTTGACCTTCCTAATGACCCCGTCATCCTTTTGAGCCCAGAGTAATCTGGAACTCTCTGGAATCCAGACAAGATCACCAATATTACATTTCATTGATCTGAATTTGTTTCTTGATTTTGTTGTTGATTTTGTGGGTTCTTGACTTTTTCATAGCCTTCTAGGATTACCTGACAATCAGTAAGCCTAGCAAACATTTTCTGTAACTTTTCCATTCCAGTTTTCAGCTTAAGCTTTGCCAAAACCACTTCCTTATCGTGGAGGTCGTTTGAGGCTTCTTGCATAAGCTTTTGGAATTTTTCAATTTCTTTTGCCAAACCATTAGAAATACTGGCTACTTCATATGGCACATCTTCTAGATCTGAAGTATAACTTACTTTAACCTGCATATATCACCTTTCACAGTTCTACAACAGCGTGATCTGTTGTAATTAAAGTTCCTGCTGCTGAAGCAGCATTCTGTAAAGCACATCGCGTTACTTTCACAGGATCAATAATACCCGCTTCATAGGCATTAATGAATTTCTCATTAACAGCATCATAGCACACATCTTCATCGAAGTCAAGTGCTTGTGACAAAACAACGTCTGGTTTTCCACCACCGTTTTCAACGATTGTTTTAAGTGGCTGCTGGCAAGCTTTAACAACAATATCAACACCATATCTCTCTGCCTGAAAATCCACGTTAATATGGAGCCTGTTCTGTGTTGCTACTTTGGCTAGTGTGATGCCTGAGCCGGGGATGATTCCTTCGTCTAGGGCCGATTTAACCGCTTCTAGGGCATCTTCAATACGGTGCTTCTTCTCGATCATTTCAATCTCTGTTGCGGCACCAACATTAATTACGGCAATACCACTCGCCAAACGTGTAATACGTTCCATTGTTGTTTTAGAAGAATCAAGATCGCTTGATTGAGAAACTTCTTCTTTAAGAGATTCGATTCGTTCCTGAATCTTATTTGGATCTCCTTTGCCACCCATAATGATTGTTTGAACCTTTGAGCACTCAATTGATTTAGCTTTACCTAAATCTTTTAGTTTGGCATTACGAATGTCACCGCCATTTAGTCTTGTGAAGAAAGTAGCACCAAGTGATACAGCAAGATCACCAAGAATATTTCTACGCTCTTCACCATAACGCGGTGCTTTAATCGCTGAAACAGCCATTGTTCCACGTAATGTATTCATAATAAGCGCCGCGAGTGCTTGGCCTTCAATTTCTTCAGCAATAATAACAAGTGGCTTGCTTTCTCTTGCTACAACTTCCAAAACAGGAAGTAACTGTTCAACGGCTTCAATACGTTCATCTGTGATAAGGAAATATGGATCATTATAACTCATAATTCCTTTACGCTCGTTTGTAACGAATTGTGACGAAGCAAAGCCAGAATCAAAACGGAAGCCTTCAACAATATCTAAACTTGTCTGCATCGACTTTGCTTCTTGAATAAGAATAGAACCATCTTTACCAACAAGATCAACTGCTTTGGCAATTAGCTTGCCAATACTCTTATCGCCATTAGCTGAAATGGTGGCAATACGTTCCAAGTCCTGTTCGTCTGAAACAGGCCTTGACCAACGTGGTAATTCATTAACAATAAATTCAACTGCCTTATCAATACCACGCTTTAGATCAATTGGTGAAATACCAGCAGCTAGGAATGGCTGTGCTTGAACAAGAATAGAGTGCGCCAATACGGTTGCTGTTGTTGTTCCATCGCCAGCAGAAGCAGCAGATTGACGAGCAACTTGTTTAATAATTTGTGCTCCAACATTCTCAAATGGATCACTTAATTCAATTGCCTCTGCGACTGTGACGCCGTCCTTAGTTATAATTGGGTTCCTGCCCTTTTGGTGTAGAATAACATTCTTACCACGTGGACCCATAGTTGTTTTTACATTATTAGCTAGTTTTGTAACACCATCTAAAATCTTTTTATTTAGTGATGAACCATTATCAAATACTTTCGACATTACTGACTCCAATCTGTCGCTCTATTATACCCACATTATAGAAGAAGTAAAGAGGCTTTTCAGCCTCTTTCTTCAATCATCAACTGCCGTATCTTTTACCACTTTTTCCGTTGAAGGCGTCAGCTTCTTCGCCAATTCAACCGCTTTTTCACCTTCTCTACCACGACCGACTTGAGTCGAGGTTAAGTAATTTTGTAGCGAAGAACTGAAATCAGCAAGGTTATTGAAAATCTCTGTAACGCTAGCGTCCAACGACTTAACAGCATTATCGATAATTGTTTTTATCTTTTCATCAGAGAACTGTAACACTATCTGCTTTTGACCATACTGTCTTGCGAATTTTGACCAATGACCATATGGTATAATGAATTCAGCTCTCAAACCTTTTGCTGACGGTTCGGTTTTACTAATCTGATCTCCTGCCAATTTTTGTAGTAACTTATCAACTTCCGTATTGTCTGGCACTTTCTCTAAATTAGAAACCAAAGAAGCAAGACCACCTGAATCTAGATTGTTAACAAACTGTGTAAATTTACCGGCTTTTGGCATTTTAAATTTATTTTTTTGAAGAATTTGAAATGCTAATTCGCCCTGTTGTTTTGGAATCAAGGTTTTTGGTTTGCCTTTTTTATCAGTAACAAGACTAATAAATTCCTTATTTAATTCTGGTGGTAAATCGTCTGCTGCGACAATATCTACTGGCTCATCTTCTGGCTGCTCTTTTAGTGAAAAATAACCTTCTTCAAGAGCCTTGCTTGGCAACACCAGTTTGCCGGTGGTAGCATCTGTTTTAATCGTATTTGATGGAATCTGTAAAAACTGATTTATATTCGAACCATCAACAACAAATCTGACCACTGTCAATTCACCAACAGGAGCATCCTTGCCAGAAGAGTTTTTTAGATAAACATCAAAATATACTTTTCCTGCTTCAGTATTAATTGAATTAACAAGATTAGCGACACTTCCTTTAACTTCTGCTTTGTCAGCAGTCAAGGTTTTGAGAGAAACTGGAATTCCAGCATCTGTGATATCGCCAATGTCGCCTTGCGCATTTGCCTCTAATGCGCCTTTTTGAACACTACCATAAACAACACTCAAAAACGCTTCATTAATGAAACCCGCTGGAGAAGGCTGGAAAGATTTAAATAAACGATTCAAAGTTTCAAGAAGCACAATTTGTGAAATAATTCTTCTTGGATTTTTAACATCTGCTCCGGCAGCTATTTGTTCCATTTGATTTTTGATCATTGTCAATCTTTCAAATGGAGTTTCACCGCCTCTTGTGGCGGAATCTACAATTCTTTCTAATTCTTCTCTTTCGACTGTATTCAACTTACCCCAATTTTCAGAAATCTGAAGTTTAGGCAATTTAAGAACTCTCTCTTGTGTCGAGACTTCTTTTTCCTGAACTATTTCAGTTTCACTAACGATCTTTTTGGTTTCTTCCAAAAGATCTGCCATCTTCCATATTTCTTCCAGCGTAAGTTTCATTATTTAGACCTCATTCAGCGATTTTATCAGCAATACCATAGCTGATCGCTTCTTCTGCGCTAATATAAATATTACGCTTTTCGTCAATTAGCTTCTTAATTCGTGCGCTCTTCATTTTTGTTTCACGAGCGAGGGCATCAATATACATTTCTTGTGTTTGGTTGATTTCAGCGAATTCATTTTCAATATCGTGAATACCGCCCATAGCACCAGCTTGAACAGGGTGAATCATAACACGGCAATTCTGTCCAATTTCACGCAAACCCTTTGTTCCAGCAGCCATCAATAAGACACCGGCACTCATTACTTTGCCCATACCAAGTGTGCGAATCTTAATGTCTTTCTTTACCATACACATCGTATCGTAAATTGAGAACATGTCACTTGCTGAACCACCGTGAGTTGAAATAAGGAAATCAAGTGGTTCGTTTACTTTTACAAGAAGTTCTTTTAGCAGTTCATCGTTCTTGCCTTTTAGTTTGGCAGTAAGATGTTCTGGAAGTTTTACTACTTGATCTCGAAAATGAAATAGTGAAAGGACGATTTCACGGCCACGCTTTTCATTTACGTTTCCATACAGTGAAATAAGATTCAATTCCTGAACGAATACAGAATCCTCTCCACCTTCTTCGGTTTCTTCAAGTTCCAAATCATCTTCTAGGCTTTTACTTTTTTTACGCATCAACATATTAATCATCCCTTCTTGTTACGAAATTCGGTACTGTTATGAGTTTTAGCGCCTAAACCATCTACAATTTTGACACCCAGTTTTTTACATACTTCAACTTCTGGAATATTACCAACAAATCTATCTCCACCTTTTGCGAAGATAAACTTTGTGTCCTCACCTAAAACCATTCTCTCATTAAGAACAACAGTTTCAATTGATTCACAAACACTTCCATCCTTGTCAATAGATAGCATGACTTCATCTACTGGCTTTAGTGAACGCATCACTTTCATTCTAAAATCTTCATCTTGAAAGATCTTACCAATCTTTAACATTTGCTGTTGATCATTATTAACAATAACAACCAATCTATCACCCAATTTCCTAGCCATTTCTAAACATTCAATATGGCCGGGATGAATTGGGTTCGCATACATGGATGTAATAACTACTGTGCTCATTTCTGTACCTTACAGGTTCTACTATTGTGACCTGACATACCACATTTACCACAGCATCGACCACTTTGTTTAGCTGATTTTACTACTGTTTTTGAAGTTTTACGGGTTCGCTTTACAGTGACAGCAGTCTTAACCCTTTTCTTGTTTCCATCACGATCACATTCAAAAACTTCAAATGGAAGTGATTTTGCGAAGCTTACCCAATTTTTCGGGTCTTGAAACTCTTTACAGAAAATATTCAAAATATGACCATTCTTGTTTGTGCCTGTTCCCGTCAGGCGCCAATCCTTAAAGTAAGAGTCAAGTGATTTAAATTCTGTGTTATTTTTAAAAATAATTTGTAGATTATAAGTTGTAGGGTTTGTTTTCCAAATACAGCCTTCGACCATAAAACCTCCAAGCAGTATGATAGCACACGTCGACGGAGCCGTCAAGTGTTTTCCTAGAAAAACCAAAAAGCCCCGTAAGGGGCTTCTGGTTAGGAGTTTAGTACCTTGTTTAAGGGAATCAGGCTTTCTTTAAACGTTCTGCTACTTTGGCAGCAACTTTTTTAGCTAAAGCTTCTTTTGTGACAGCAGCTTTTGGCTTTTTTGATTCCATTAGGCGAGCCTTGACACGCTTGACTGTTTCAGCTACGACTTTTTCAAGAGCAGCTTCATCAAGTGTTGGGTGTGGGGCCATTCCTTCTTCTTCTTCCTCTTCTTCCTCTTCTTCACCGGCTGGCATTTCACCTTCGGCGGCTTCATGGCCGGGAGCACTTTCATCACCTCCCATCTCGATTTCTGTTTCGTCGCCTTCTTCTTCTACTGAAACAACATCAGCGGCACCTGGAACTTTTTCTGTAATGACGCGAATTAGTTCTTTTACAAGACCTTCAACGTCAAGACCACCGGCAGCTGGTGCTTCTGGTGCTTCAACATCTGCCATATCTTCTTCTGGCATTTCTTCTTCTTTAACAAGACCACCGGCTTTCTTGGCTGGCTTCATTTTTTGTGAAGCTGGTGCGCCTTTCATTTTTGCTGGCTTAGCTGCTGAAAGAGCTTTGCCTTCTTCTACTTTTTCTTTTCCTTCTTCTTCCATTTTCTTGGCTTCACCAAGATCACGGCCTCTGGCCATATCTCTGTCGTCTTCGCGACGTGATTCTGAATCAACTGGCATTTGACCGCCACCTTCTTCAAGTGAAGCTACTTCTTCGAGTTTTTCACCGTCTTTTTCAACGGCTTCATCTTCCATCTTCTTGCCGTAAGCTTCTTCAACTGTTTCACTCTCTTTCAAGAATGTGTTGGTTAGTGGCTGTAATCCGGCAATTTTCATGAATTTGCGAACTGCCTGTTCTTCTAATAGTTTCTTTGACATTACTAAACTCCTATTTCTAATAGTAAATCATAAATAAATAGTGCGTGTTAAGCGAAAATCCACACTTATTTGTCTTTTAGGTCAATTGAACGCTGAATTTCTCTAATTTCGCGCATAACTTGCGATTGTTCACGAATAACAATGCGCTGACTTTCAAGCATTTCTTCCAATAAACGTGTTTGTAATTCGCTATTTTTTGCGATTGCTGCTACAGCTTTTGCGTTATCTCTTAACACATTTTCAAGGCTCTGACGAATATACCAAACTTTTACGCCGTCTTGATCGTCTTTATCGTGCCATTCATATAATGTATGAACTTCTTTACTTAGATTATCAAAACGAACTTTTTGTTCTTTGCCGTCATCAACGAGTGATTGTATTTGTTCACTCATTAACTTGATTTTAACGTCACTTGATTGAAGGTTCTTATTGCCCAACCAAACCATAACTTCTCTGGTTACGATTAGTAGTAATGCGACCACTAAACCCATTGCTGTCATATCTGTTGTTGGCATAAAAGAACCCTCTTAAATACTATAATTAGTATCTAGTCTTCTAGTTGTTTCATGCCTTTTTTGATCTTTTTTACAGCATTATCTTCAATTTGTTTGATACGGACGAATGAAACTCCTAGTCGATCTGCCACTTGTCGTAGCGTCATAGGTCCATTCTTTTTAATGGCTATCAAGTCACAGTTTAGATCTTCACCATGTTCAATCCAGTGTTTACATTCTTTAAATGGACACTGAACTTCACCTTTTACACAAGCTTCTGAACATTCTTTCATTTGTCATCCTCAAATAAATCATAAATGTCTTCGATTTCATCGGGATTAAGTTTGAATTGGCGAATTGTTTTACGCATTTTCTCACGTTCCTTTTTGATAATCTCGGTGCGATACTTAAATCTTTCTTCTCTTACAGCTTCATCAAGAATTTCGTTAATTCGTGGATCATCTTTCAAAAAAGCATCGATTAAAATTTGAAAGAATCTGCGAAATGATATGTTTTCGTGCCGAATCTTAATGAGGAAATCGGCATACAGCTTTTCAGGAAACCTTAAATAAACTTGTCGTAGATTTTTAATTTCCTGCTGAATTATTGATGGATCTTCTTTTTCACTTGGCATTTCTGTGAAGGATGTGTGTGAAGCTTTCATTCATTCCAGCAGAACTTTGTAGAACGAATTGAGCCTTTTCCCTTAATTCTCGTAGCGAACGAGAACCAGAATAGGATAGTCCACTCTTGATATTACCAATCAAGTCGTCAAGAATATCATTAACTGAACCCTTGTAATTAACGAATGTGGCGATACCTTCTGGTGAAGAGGATTTACCACGCCAGTTCATTTGTGCTTCTCGTGAAGCCATACCACGATATTCTTTTACAAGTGAACCGTTTGAATTTTGAATAAGATTTCCTGGTGATTCATCTGTTCCTGCGAATAGGGAACCAGCCATAATGGCATCTGCGCCAGCTGCGAGGGCTTTTACAATATCGCCAGCATATTTGATTCCGCCGTCAATAATAATAGATGGCTTATTTGAGCTACAATCAGGCGATTTACGAGCGTTAACACAATCAAACAAGGCAGACATATTTGGTAGTCCGTGGCCGGTATTAATTCGTGTACTACATATCGCACCTCCACCTACACCTACACGAACAGAATCGGCACCCCATTGAGCTAAATGCTTATAACCAGCACCAGTAGCAACATTGCCAGCCATTAAATGAAACTTACCACGTTCTGGTAGCTTTTCTAGTGTTTCAAGTGCTTTCTTAACTGAAATATGATCACCGTGAGCAACGTCAACACAAATTACTTTTACACCAGCTTTTACAAGTTCTTGTGTTCGCTCGACGAAATCATCTTTTACGCCAACAGCAGCACCAACAGCATAGCCTTCACATTTTTTAATAATCGATGTTTGCTGTTCAATTGAATTGTAACGGTGAACGATACCTAATCCACCTTTGTTTGCTACCGATACAGCCATTTCATGCTCTGTAACAGTGTCCATTGGTGAAGTAATAATTGGTGTATCAAGTTTTAGTTTGGTGTCCAACTGTGAACTAATATCTACTTCACTACGAGATTCAATATCACTGAAAGACGGCACCAATAAAAAATCATCAAACGTTAGAGATTTCTGAAACATTTTCTCCTGCTTTCTTTTCGAAAAAGTCCTTTGCAATTTGTTGCGCGTTATTCCAACATTCTGGACAGTAAAGATGAACTTTTTGTTCGGCATTCTTTACGACAACAAACCAGCTTTGAACTTGCTCCTTGTTCTTTCTATCAAATGGAGAGGCACACGTCAAGCAATTTTCTGGCAAACGATCAAACATATTTAATTTTTGACTTAAATCTTTTTTCTGCTGCTTGTGTGTTTGCTTATTTGGTTCGATTTTTTTCATCTATTTCCTTTTCTACTTTCGCTAACTCTTTTTTAAAGAATCTTATATGATCGGTTGAGTATTTGTGGACGGGATTATCATAATCAGCCCATAAAATGCTGTATGATATTCCATCGCTAAAATTATCTGGATAGGATTTATAGTAATGGTCTGCTGGATCGATAGGCTCTGCGGATACTATTATACCAAAAGTATAATATACAATTATATCTCTTGGATCGGTGTTGAATACATCACCGTCACGGGCAGACTTTATTTCAAAATCAATTACTAAATCGCCTATCTTATGATCCATTACATACTAAATATGCTTAGAGTTTGCCATAACCTCCAAACCCGAGCATATCTTCTGTTAGTTCCGTAAGCAATTTACAAGGCATCTGTGGGTCAAGTTCTAAAATATCAATACCCATCATATTTTCTGCTACAATCTGCTGCTCTGCCTCACGACGAGCTTTAATAATTTGATATTTAAGAATTTCGTTTTCCACAAGAACCTCCAATGATTAAGCAGTTTAGCACGGATCGTGCCGCCTGTCAATCAGCTTTGTTTGACATAGTGTTAATTAGTGGTCGGCTTGACGTTCCTTTATTAAAAACAACTACCATCGAGGGAAACGGAGCACTATTTTTGCCTTCGCCAAACTTTAATCGTCCTTTAATAAAAGTGATCTCATTCACAATAGAGCCATTTAAACAGTATTCGTGGAACCATCGTGTATCCGCGCGTACGGGCAAAATCATGACAACGGTTATATCATTTAACAAAACCTGTTCTGCTGCCTTTTTTACCCAATCATATATTTTGCTATATGGTGGATTAATAAAAACAGTTTCACCAGCCCAATCTTGTTTTAGACCATCATCATCAAGTGTAAAATACTTTACACACTTACGATTAACATGATCAGCAGCTGGATCAAGTGTAAAGTTGTAGATCTTATTTAACTTTTTAAACAGCCATTCGGGTGTTGACCACGAATCTGTTTTGTGCGAGAACATAACATTTAAATCTTCTTTGTCCATAAAATGTATCCTGTATAATAAATACAGGATATCATAAAGAAGTTATATTTTAAGTATTAAATTTATGCTACTCTTTCTTTATATACTTCAAATTGATCAATTGCTACTGGATTGGTATCATATTTCGCCCATACTCTGATTCCCATATATCCTCTTCCATTTGCAGCTGAACCATCACCATTTGGATTATTTGCCCAAGGAATATATGCACCGGTTTTTGTTCGTGGAATGTTAACTGTATATTGTTCTGTCCAAGTGTTTGGAGTTGTTCTTTCTGCTGTATATACTGTTATTTTATCATATGCTCCGGATATTGGAGAAATATCCATTCTCATGCCTTTCCAGATATTATTTGTTGTTGATACACTAATATCTTTACTATATCCATATGCATTATTAGCAGGATCAAGACTATCGTTATTTGCAACAGTATTAATTGAATTACAGAACAAAGTTAAATATCCATTACTACTACAATACAAACCATAGCCAAGAGAGTTCCTCATATTTTGAAAAGGATCTGGGGGGTATGTAATGACGAGATCGCTAGCATTTTTAAAAGTTAAAAGAACTCCCTGTCCACTCCAAGAATTTGCTCTGAACCATACTCTCATTGAATAAGCGTATCCATATTCATATCCAGATGAATTTGTTAATTCAGAATTACCAATGGGAATCATTGCAACCTGACGATTGACTTGAACACCATTATCTGGTTGAAAATATCTACACCAATCACCAGAGCTAGTTAATGGATTTGAAAAATCAGTATGTAGTTTTGCGCTACCGGAAGTTCCACCAATAAAAGTATTTGCATCAGCTAAAATAAAATTCCAATCACTTTGAGACATATATTAAATTCCTTTATCAATTATGGCCATGAACCAGAATCGTATGTTTCAGTAAATATAACTGAACCTGTAAAACTAGGATAAATTATAGAACCAGTATCATATGTTCCAATCCAACTTGGATATTCATAACTTTCAGTCCTTATGGCAGAACCTGTAAAACTTGGATAGATGATACTACCAGTATCATAAGTACCAATCCAATTTGGATATTCAAATGATTCTTTAAAAGATATAATTGGTGATTTTCTATAAAAAAACAATCCCATAAGCTTATATAGTTATATTTTTTAATATATCTCTTGTTTGTTCCCAGCTTTCTACATGTGATACACTAGAACCTGGAATATTCAAGGAAGCAATAGCGATATTTCTATCATTGCCGCCTTCACAAATTCTATCACCAAAAAAGTGAACTGGTCCTTTTAGTTCTTTTAGGACTTGTTCCTTACCGGTTCCTTTTGGATAAATGTCAATTGATATTTGACCACCTGTATCAAATTGTAAATCTTTGAAAACAGGAGCAAGAACGGTATCAATCAATTTTCTTCTTTCTTCCGAGGACTTTTCCCATTCAACATAATTTAAGCGTTGTTCTTGTGAACAGTTTCTGCCAACAGTAGAAAAATTAACCATACCATTTCTTATTTCAATATGTTGACCGGCTTTTACTGGTGCTTTTGAACTTTCTACAAGAGCCTGTAAAGAATTTAATAAATTTTGTGGTGGATTCCAAACATTATTTGCTATCAGTTCTCCACCAATATAAGTTTCATTACCAGAACAAGAAAACACAGCTTGGCAAGCCATTAATATTCTTTGCGATAATTGTTCTTGTAGCTTCTTGTAATCTGATCCTGACACAAGATAGACTTTGTGTGTTAGGCAGAATTTAAGGAACTGCTCTTCAAATTCTTTTACCATTGGTAAACGATTTGGAGTTAGTGTTCCATCAACATCAAATAAATAATTCATAATCAATCACCCCACTTATATAGCTTTTTATAAATAAAAAACCTAAACTGATCAAACAAAGAAACCGCCATATAAATGGCGGTTAAAATGTAAAGAGGAATCTCTTTAATAAATTTTATCATTTCTTATCTGTGCTACCCAAAGCACCTGTTCCACGATTTGAAATGGTGATTGGATAATAATCATATAGGTCTGGTTTATCTCCGGTTTGCTCAAATGCCTTGAAATGAACAACTGGAATCAATACAGCCTGTGCGATTTTATCGCCCTTCTTTAAGGTTTGTGGACCAACACCAACATTATGTAGATTCACAAATACTTCACCATCATATCCACTATCTACAACACAAGCACCGACAAGTAATGAACGTTTTGCGGCTACACCAGAACGGTTTTTGACCTCCAACATATAGCCGTGAGGAATACCAAAACGACACCCTGTTTGTAATAACGCACAACGACCCGGATCAATAACAACTTCTTCACCATTTGGTGGATTGAAGAATAAATCTAATCCAGCATCACTTGGATTAGCGCGTGATGGAGCAATTACATCTGGACGTGTTTTAGCAAATTCAATAATAAGACCCATAACAACCTCTTCTTTCTTTGTATCTCAAATATCGTTTGGTGTAAAGGAAAACTTAATCTGTCCAACCGATTCACAGTTCTGGATAATTGTATCTGCTACAACTTTCCTAAATGTTTCTTCGTTTCCTAGATCAACTACTTTGCCATCGATAATAATGTTCCAGCAGTTGACTTCTTGTAGAATATCTGTTTTGTTAATAATCAACGTTGATACACCATTAATACGAATTGATTTGATTAAACTTGTAAGGTTTAAGAAATTAACCTGTCGAGGGCGACCAGTTGTAGCACCAAATTCTTGTCCAATTTTACGAATATCCCTTAATACTTGTAAATCTGGTTCAAACTGTTTGGCACCAACATATGTATCATACGCTTTTGCTACACCAATTACTTTGCGCACACTCTGTGGTGGAATACCATTTAGAATGGCACCCCCAACATTACAGTGAGATGAAGTAACATAAGGATAATCACCCCAATCAATATCTAAATTAAATCCTTGCGCACCTTCAAGCAAGACTTTTGCGTCTGGATGTGTATTGAACAATTCTTCATAAATATCGATTGATTTAATACCCTTAAAGCCCTTGTCGAAACGTAAGCCTTTTCTGGCATACTTATCGCGATATGCTGGACCATTACCACGCTTTGTTGTTCCAATCTTTGTGTCTTGCGAATCTTCATGTAAATGCTCGCCTGTGATCAAATTGACACGATGATCAACAAACAACAACTCTCTCGCATTAATACCAGCAGCTTCTAGTTCTTTAATTTCTTCTTCTAGAAGACCAGTGTTTACAACACAACCCGGACCAATAATAGATTTTACGCCCTGAACAACACCTGTTGGAATAGCGTGTGTTACAAGCTTTTTACCGTCCTTGTAGATTGTGTGACCGGCATTATGCCCTCCACCAAACCTAATACAGTGCGTGTATCCGCCATTTTTCAATAGTGAATTGGTAACTTTTCCTTTACCTTCATCACCATAACTCAAACCCAAAATAATATCAGCAATCATTTTTCACCCTAAAAGTCTAAAAGACTTGCGAATCGAACGTGTTGAGAAACCAAACTGTTCATTAAAGTCAATGCGAGCCATGTATGGCTTGTTAATGTGGATTACATCGTGTTCTTGAATACCCCAGCAACGAATCTTTGTTACTTTGCTGGATGAATCAACAACATCAACAACCCAATATTCCTTGCCGTTCTTTGTTTTCTTTACTTCCTTCTTACGAGGAATGAACCAAACGAACTGTAACTCTGGATCGTATTCGCCGATTGGCTTGATACCATTATCCTCCAACTTGTTCATCGTGTCAAGAGACATTACACGATTCAATGGGAAGAATCCGGTCAATTCAGTCAAGAATACAATCTTTTCTTCTTCACTAAAATCACCTTCTGGACGATAAAGTTCAAGGTTTTCCTCAAACTTCTTCAAGTTACGAGGCCGATCAACAGCAACAGTGGACCAGAAATGCTTCGCACCAGAAAAGCGATTATCAATCAAACCATTCAACGCACCAGCACGACAAAGAACGTCAAGAGCCTTCTTATTCAGTTTTGAATAAGACATATACTCGTTGAATAGGAATTCTTCTACTGTCTTGAATGGACGATAATTGACAATTTCTTTAAACGCAGCCGCACCAAGACCCTTAATTGCCATCAATGGCTGAATCAGTGTTTCACCATCTTCACTAATCTCCCATACTTCACCAGAAGTGTTAATATCCAACTGCTTGATTTTGAAACCAAGACCTTTGGCAATATTAACTGCTTTTTCCTTACGATCTTCTGGTTCTTTATCAAGGAACGCAGCCATCCATTCAGCAGCGAAATAGGTCAACAACCAAGCACACTGGTAAGAAATAATGGAATACGAAACAGCGTGTGATTTATTGAAACCGTAACCAGAGAAGAATTCAAACATCTTCCATTGTTCTTCGGCAGCTTTCTTGGAAATATTCTTTTCTACACAACCAGTAATAAACTTGTCGTATAGAGCGGTTTTTACTTTATCTTCCTTGCCTGTTCCCTTCTTTGTTAGAACTTTACGAAGCTGATTACCTTCTTCCAGTGAAAGATCCTTGCCAAGTTTATGAGCCATTGAAGCAATCTGTTCCTGGAAGATAAGGAATCCATAAGTATCTTCTGTCACTTGACGAGCAAGTGGGTGAATATACTTAATACGAGTTGGTGCTTCTCGTGCTTCTACGTAATTCTTATCTACGTCCGCATTTAGTGGACCGGGACGATAGATAGAGGTAATAGCAGAAAGGTCGATAATGTTTGTTGGCTTGGCACGTTGACAGAATCGTTGAGCACCATTTTCTGTAAACTGGAAGATACCAGCCCATTTTCCTTCATGGAAAACATTCTTGTATACCTTCTGATCATCAAGATCGATTACATCTGGATGTAGAACTTCATCATAATAGGCCTTAATATCATTAAACGTAGGATTCTTAATACCCTTGTGACGTTTAAGGATATGCGAAATAGCAGTTTCGATCATCTTCAAGGTAGCAAGACCAAGAACGTCGAACTTAATAAAGCCCATTGGTTCAAGGTGACGAACGTTTTGACCTTCTGCCCACGGTGTTTGAATTACACCACCACTATTAATCAATGGCATAGAACGATCAATCTTTTCGGCAACAACGACACCACCAGCATGACGTGAAGCTGAACGAATTTGACCGTGAAGGGCATTAACGTGCTGTTTGATTTGTGGATACTTTTCAAGAAAATTCTTCAATGATTCACTGAATTCCATTACCTCTTCAAAGGTTGGCACATAAAGACCGGCTTTGATGCCATTCTTCTGCTTGGCAAGTGGTGTAGCTTCAAGCATCATTTTGCTTGTTACATCATTGACCTCGGAGAATTCAATTTCGTAGAACTTGCTAATATCCTTGATAAGCGATTTAAGTTGTAGAGTATTCCAATTTGTGATTGGCGCAACCTTATCCATACCCCACTCTTTAATAAGAGTTT
>Ga0209189_1000696_pt1 | contig 27057 bp, 25 predicted proteins | sample C_130820_EF_Meta_FD_187308 | JGI IMG/M metagenome (GOLD analysis project Ga0209189, IMG submission 187308) | Freshwater microbial communities from Lake Croche, Canada to study carbon cycling - C_130820_EF_MetaG (SPAdes) (version 3) | ecosystem: Environmental > Aquatic > Freshwater > Lake... | reverse complement strand
GTGGACTCCTATATTGAAAAAATGGTGACAATCGTCTGTAATATCTTGACCTTTCAAGCAATGAATGGTTCAACCATTATTAGGGTTCATGAGTTATATCATAAGCCTATTTTGGATTGCCTATATATCGTCACAGGAATGTTCGATAAAGTCTATATTATTAAACCGAATGTGTCCAATATTTTCAAATCGGAGCGATATATTATTTGTAAAAATATGGATTGTGTTCCAAATATGCAATTGCTACATGATTTGAGAAATGTTCTTTTGAAAACCGCAGAAATGAATAATGAACGCAGGTCAATTCATAGTATTCTTCCTTATTCACTACCACTTTACTTCGTCAATAAGATTGAAGAGGCGAATATCATGGTTGGACATCAACAATTGTATGTTATGGACCAGTTAATTGGTATTATTAAGAACAAAAACATAGATGAGAAGTTGGAGACATTGAAGAAATTTCACATACAGAAATGTATTCAATGGTGCGATAAATATAAGATTCCTTATAACAAATGTTTGGAAAAAGTGAATATTTTTCTACCTGCTGAAGAGCCAGTGCTGGAACTAGTAGAGGAAGAGGACACCGGAGGTGCAGAAGATATCGATATCGATGTCGATATCGATGTCGATGTTTTGTTAGAAATTTAACTAGTTATATTATATTATATTATATTTTATATATTGTTACAATAGATGACTGTCTTTGAAAGTAGGAACTCGATACAAACGATTAGATAGTTTCTGTGTAGGATTGATTTCACAACAATTTTCTTTTGTTGTGGTAGTAGCTTTTGATTTGTTTTGATAAATCTGGTCATATTTCATTTTCTTATTGGTAGCTAAATTGGTTTGAATAGTTTGCACAGACAGCTTCAAATTTCTGGCACTGCTGGAGACGCCACCTTGCACAGCAAACTGATGGTTACTTGGTTTGTAAATGACCACCTTGCATCCTTTCACATTAGCGGGTCCAGTCAAAGACATGCCATAATAAGGATTGGTCATGAATCGCTTAAACAAATCGGCTGCTTGAACGCTATTTTTCATGGTAGTAATGAAAATTGCGAATTGGGATATAGTGTCAATCGCCGACTGATAATAACGGTCAACTTCTTGAGCCGTAACCAGCTTTGCCTCCACCATATAACCAAATGCTTTTTCAACGAGTTCGTCTTGTGCAAAAACGGACTGGCCAGCATTCGGGTAACAATTGGCTATATATTCATTATTTTCCTTTGTTGTTGCTGCACTAGCAAAGTTGAATATTTTCTGATCGTACGTCTGGCATCTATTTTGCCTGTATTGCTGTAGAGTTTGAAAATAGTTCTTGTCCAAGTTTGTGCTAGCAGGCCTAACCCGACGCAATGCCTTCTTTTGCTCATTGCAACAATTAGCGAGATTTTGAACGACTGGCAGGGGATTATTTGTCAAGTTCGTGGAAGGATAGTAATCGGCAACAATTGCTGAACCGTTACACTTGCCACAATCAGCAGTGGCTTCCAACTTCTCATTCACTTCTCCCGGAGAGTTTTGTTTCACGGAGAAAGAACCGGGTCTGTCTATAAGCTGGCCTACTAGGGAAGCGCTAGTGGCCGAATGAACCGACCTAGATGTCTCGCCTGCGCGGGGCACAACGGAACCTCGACGATAGTGTTTTAAAGGTCTGGCTAAACCAAACTTTTGAGGGGCATTGTTCGTGGAATCCTTGTTTGTTAAAGGACGAATATGCTTGGCTGTGATGGCTACTGGATTGCTATATATACCGGAACCTTTCCATGAATGAAGTCCTCCTGTATTCGGCATATTATTGTAAGTGCCCATTCCTTGAGGATAATTTGCTGGAAACATATGTATGTATTATAAATAGAAAATAAAAGTATATCTATACTTTATATTTATGAAATATTTGTTGCCAGGACTCATTCTATTTTTCCTTTGTTTGATTGGATATCAAGTCCTATTACCTATGAGAGAAGGTCTACTCGCTTCTTCGATGGATGCAAAGAGCTACAATACTGATTCAGCTTATCGCGATATAACAGACCATGATACCCGCATCTCTAATTTAGAGACACAGGTCCAAAAGAATACGGATTCTATTAGCGATATACAGGCAAAAGTATCGCAAACAGAAGGTTTCTTGGCATCACAGACGCCGAGTTACTCAACAAGTGATGAGGAAAAAGACATTGAAAGTCAAGGAAACCGAATACAATCCTTGCAAAAGAGAGTGGCACAAAATATAACTGATATTCTTAGTCTGACCCAAAAGATGCATTTAGTAGCTTTGCATCAGTATTTTAGACCTGACCCCAAGCTCACATTAGACACAACTGCGCATATCTCTGATCAAGAGATGATTGTAGCACATGAAAAAGCCATCGCTTATTTAGAAACGGTTGTAAAGGAAAATATAGATGATGTAACAGAGATGAACAATCAGTTGCAAAAAATGGCTGATAAACACGCAAAGGTGATTGATAAAATAACTGGACCTCAATAAGAAATAGAATCTATAAAAACGATAAAAAATAATAATATAGTGAGAATATAACATAGTTATGTCAAGCATATTTCAACAAGCATTAACAGATATATCAGGACTAGAAGCAAAAGTATTGGGTCCAAGGTATGATTATTGGAAGCAAATCAATAGTCCAGAGGAGATGCATATGTCATCAGAGGGAAATTTGCCAACTTTAGGAAGAAATATCAATGGCTTGGTAAATTATGTAGAATTGCTGGTGACAGGTGATAGCGATGCCTCTAGAACTGGAGGACCTTTAGGAAACCGTTTTTTTCTTCAAACCTCGGGAAAATGTAGCACGCCTGATAAGGATGCCGATGGGAAACATATATTAGCGTCCAGATATATTTATGTGGACCATGTTCCCGATGGAAATATCCCTTTTATTTCGGCTGGCATGGGACAGAACTTCTCCGATTTTAGAGGTTTGATTCCTGGGACGATTAGCAACTTGAATACATTGAATCCGGCTGGACTGTTTGGTGCATTTATGAATGGCACGAATCCTCCTTGCCAACAGATAACTTTGGAGACGATTGATAACAATAATAACCACGGAAGAGATACGCAATTTGTTACTGTGGCTGATATCCAAGGACAAAAGCTTCGCGATTTAGGAAGCCATAAGCAATATACAGAGGGATTCACGAATAATAATCAGTTGCCTGAAGACCCTATAGCACAAGCCTATTTCGTTTCCTTGTGCATTTTAGGATTATACATCTTATACTTATTGTATATTAAACGCAAATAATGTGATTACTAGTAACTAATTATCACATTATTTTACTTCTTAGACTTTCTAGACTTTCTTGATTTTCTAGACTTTCTTCCCTTTCTTGATTTTCTAGACTTTCTAGACTTTCTTCCACCTAGCTGAAGGTTACTGCCTAAACCGCCGGTGAACCCATCAAAAGGTTTAACATTACCTCCTCTCTGGAGAGTACTGCCTAAATTGCTATAGGAACCATTAAAAGGTGTAACAGCACCACCCATCATTCTTCTTCGGCGACGGCGACCGCCATTTTGGCCACTAACAGGTGCATTTTGAGTATCGTCATTCATTCGTCTTTCTCTATCTTGCGCTAGTTCATCACTTGTTGAAAATGATGGAGTAAAAGAGGTCTCATCAGCGGCAGGGGCATCAACAGGAGCGGCAGGGGCATCAACAGGAGCGGCAGGGGCATCAACAGGAGTGCTACCAAATATGCGTGAATACATTGATGTAGGTGGTTTTGCTGCTTCTATACGGGCTTTTGCTTGTTCGCAAGATTCTGTCATACTAAGTGGATTCCAACATGCACCTCCTCTCTGTTTTCTACTCATTCTTCTAGTCATTCTTCTACGAGGCATAATATACTATAAGAAAAGATAATTATTTATTTTTTCAAGAAATAATTATCAACGCATTGTGATTTTGACCAATTCAAAAGCAGCTAAACCTCCGGCAAGTTCGGCCACGATATAAGGAACAATATCACCCGTGCTAATCTTGTTAGAGGCAAGCAATGCCACAGCTACAGCGGGGTTAAAGGCTCCACCCGAAATAGGGCCACCAATTAAGACAGCCAAGGCTAAAGCAGCACCAATGGCTAAATAATTTCCAGTTGCCAAAATAATGAAAACAAGAAACAAAGTTCCTAAAAATTCGACTAAATACTTATGCAACATCCTTTTATTTATATATAAAGAAAAAATAAATAAAGCATTTTCTAAGCATTAGCTATTCCTTCTAACAAGTCAAATCCTAGTTCAACACCTTTCTGTTGCACCTCCATCTTAAAGAGAAAATTCCAAATCTGTTCATTGCGATACCGTTGTAAAAATGTAAATTCTTCAGGCGAGGATTCAGCGGTAATTGGCACAACCTGGTCTTCATTTAACTGTATCAAATGCGTATCCGAATCTTTGAAAATACCCCAGGATGTATTGGGAATCTCCTTATACAAACCGTCATCTAGAGTGATTAATACTTGATTTGTTCCGGATTCCAAGTCTATAATACCCGTAGCGAATTTATAAAACAAGACATTTGTATAAGCGGCGAATACTCCGCTATTAATGGTAAGGATTCCTAAACGCATCATGGCATACCAAGTGCCATTTGCTCTTACGAAATAGTCTACATATTTTTCGTGTAAAATCATACTGGCTTTCAAAATCTTGCCGTTCAACTTTACGCTAAATGCTGGGACTCTTTTAGAATCAGGATTTTTCAAATTAATAGTATAAGGAATGACATAATCCACTTCGTATTCTTTACCTGCGATTTCTACCTTAGTGTGAAAACTACGATTGGCACCATTTGGTGGGGTTGTTTCTTTATTGTCTACTAAGCCACCACCTCTTTTACCATTCTTTCTATCATTCTTTCTATCATTCTTTCTATAAACCTTTCTAGACCTTTTATATCTATTTTTTCTAGTTCGTTTCCTACCTCTTGTTTTTTTACAAGGCATATCTTACAATAATAAGAGAAAAAAAAATATATACACAATACCAATAACTATTACTGGTAATTATAGTTGTTGCTTCAACAAATACTGATAAATTATTTCTAAGTCTGCTTTATTGTTAAACTTTTCATGTAATAAATCTATAACTTTTTGCATAACAGACTCTGTTGATTCAAGTGGTTCTTTGTCTACTAGGTTGACAACTAGATTGTCAACTGTTTTCTTTTCATCTTCCTCATCTTCTTCTTCCTCATCTTCCTCATCTTCTTCTTCCTCAGAATCTTCTTCCTCCTCTTCTTTTTTAATTTGTTGCTGCTCCTCTTTCTGCTCCTCTTGTTGCTGCTTTTTTTGTTGTTTCTGTTGTTCTGCTAATTCCCGCTTTTTCTTCTCTTTTGTTTCAATGACTTGGTTGAAATAAGCATCTATTTTATATAGATGGTCTTTTTTTGTATGAATAATCAATCGTTCTAATGGTTTTGGCAATTCGTTCTGATTCTGATTCTTGTTCTCTTGGATTCCCATAGAAATATCCATTCTATTATCTTGGGATGACTCAGTTCTATATGTAATGTGTGTTCTATGATGGAACTTGTTCAACATTGAGTCGCTGTTGCCTCTTGATGTTTTTGAATTAAATTTTTTATCATCAAAATCTACTTTTGTAATTAGCTGTCCATTTCTATATATGTAACAACCTGATAAAACTTCTTTGACATATTCGGCATCACGCTCTGGAAAGAATTGGTAATCATAAGAATTTAATATGGTTTCTGCAGTTGAAAATCGAACTGGATTTTGTGGATCAAATATTCTTTTATCAGTTCTGAAACCATTCCATATTTCATATGTCCCAATCAGTTTCCAAGTTTGATGAATTCTTACAACTACTGGGTCATTTCTAAACCCATTTTTTCCATAGGGAAGGATTTCATTGGGATTATTGGCGTCATTAATAAGTATATATCTATCATCATTTTTATCATCAATAAAATGATGAATTATATCCACACTTTTTCCTGTATAGAAATCAAGTTCATTGCCATCAAAGTAATTGTATTTGCCAACAGTTTTTGTCGGTGTTCCATCTGTCTTTTCTAAAACTATCATTGAACTAGTATGACCAAATATCATATCCCATCTGTTATTCGAGTCTAACTTCATCTTGCACATCTTATTTACATCAAACTGCGTCTCAATTAGATCTTTAAGCGCATCATTGTATTCAAACACGATAATTGTTCCATGACTAAATTTACAAAGATGTAAATCGTCTCTAAAGTTAGAGGTTTCTTCTGCCGTCATATTCGCAAAAGTAATTTGCCCGGTGTATAGTTGTTCTTCAATAATTTTCTTCCAGGGAACAATGGCTTTTAAATATTCACCGCCATCAGTATGAGTATAAATTATCACAGTTGTGGGCTCTTTGTTGGATTTTTTCGAGAGAATGTATATTCCTTCTTTACCACCTAATCCAGAAACACCCATTGTCTTTTTCCCTTTATTATTTGCCCTGAACATTTTAAACATATTTTGCAATCCATCTCTATCCATACCAATGCCATCATCAATCAACTTAATATGAGCTGAGTCAACCTTCCAAATAATAGTCGTTGCCTGGGCATCATTAGAGTTTGCAATGAGCTCGCTAGAACATTTATTTGGGGTAAATCCTTTTTTGTCCAGACTTTGAATTAGTCCTGGCTCATCCCACGAACCACCGGTGGCTACAAACGCATTATCTGTTGATGATGACGACATGTTGTTCTTTAAATGATATAAATATATGTATCATTTAAGCTAATCAATTTTTTTTATAACCTTATTCATCTTCTCTCTTCTAATAAGTAGAACGAACTCCTCCAGCACCCCAGTGATTAGAAACAGTAGCTAAACTGGTATTATATATAGAACCCTTTTTAACAGGGGCTACAGAACCAGAAGAGCGTGCCCTGCGCAAGTGGGTCTTCACATCATTGTTATTATAATTCTTATAGGATAAGGGAGCCTCCAAAGGCAAACCTTGCTTATAAGAACTCTTTCCTACAGCTTCACTCTTTCTTCGAGATAAGTAGAGAGAAGAAGCCTGGGGTGCGATATACTTTGTTGACTGCGATACCAAGAAACTCTTTTGCAAATCGGCATTGTATACTGAGGTCGACCCTGAAGAACGAGCTCCATCTTGGATACCGGTAGGTCTTGGTAACTTGATAGCTGATGCCGTGCGCAAGTATTGATGTCTGGAATTCGAAAATTCGCTGGCACCATCACTAGGATAAAATTGGGGAGGATTAGGTCGAAGACCTGTTAATACACCATGATTATGTGTTGGCATTTGAAGCGGAGTTTGTGATGAGTTCAATGGACCGGTAATGGCCGAAGAAGCGTAGCCTCCGCTAAAGCTTGTTGTTGAATATTGTTTATACGCTAAAAAAGACATGTATATTTATCTATTGATATTATTATAATACTTATATAATAAAATCAACCTTTATATATTTTTAAAATCGTCTAACAGCTTTTATTGCGCTTTGGCTAGAATAGCTATCATCTCCCCCAAAAGTTAAGTCGTTATAGTTCTTGCTGATAGCCTTTTGCTTCAAAAAGCGAACGAAATCGGAGGAATCATAAACAAACTTGGTATTGCAAGTGGCTGGTGGAATACCCGTACCGTCGCACAAACTTTGGATATGACCCATACTATTCCTTAATCCATAGAGTCCAGGACGGCTTTGAGTCACCTGCGATGAGCCTCCACAACTGTAATACTGGCGACTTAGTAAATCACCAGCATTGTTAATAGCGCGAAAAGAACCGATAACAGGTTTTACATAATTGGCAGAAGCTAGCTGTCTCTTGTAGCTGTTATTCCATGCGTTTCTTAATTGGAATCGGGTTTGTTCCACCTCATAATCACGCTCCACCGTATTTACCGCCTGGGGAATAAATCCGGGGAGACCACCTCCCAGTTTAACCCCGCCATATTTTTTCAAAAACCCGGGACTAAGTCCACCGATATTTAAAGCGATAGGAGGTGATACTGCTCCACCAATATTTCCTTGATAATTAATTCCTGGTGAATATCCTGCGCCTGGCATTGTTCTATATTACTATAATAGAATTTTATTTTTTATTTTTATTTTGTATATAAAATATAGGGGATAAAATAGGCCGAAGTGATTAGACTAACAATGTTATAGTTCGCATTATGTCCGGCCATAAAAGAAGCTATTAGACATCCGGAGGCTATAACAACACTATCTCCTAAAACAGCATAAGTCCCGGCTTCTTTGGCATACGCTTTAAAAGTATCTATCATGGCATTTTTCCCTTTCGGAACCATCTTAATAACCAGATAAAAGAGAAAATCATGCACAATTTGAACCAGAATCGCTAAACAAACAAAGTAGACGATGAAAAAAGAAGAAAAAAAGAAAGAATATAAGTATCGAGCTACAATAATAATAATACTGACAATAATAATATCTGCCATAACAGCAGACAGACGATATTTCGTGTACCATAATTCCAAATGTTTTGATGGAAACAGACCTAATAAAACAGCATAAATGGCGAAAGTTTCAACGAAAATAACACTACTAAAGATGGGCAAATAATCATCTGTATTATTATATCGTGAAATATCTGTAAAAATTGGAGACGATGTCATATAATACGCGTGTAAAAAAATATAAAAAATTACAATCTATCTATATATTATAGTATTCAAATAGATACAACTATTATTTATAAACTCTTATCATTCTAGCAGTTTAGAATAATAAAATACTTTGTCATATTATGGCATTGACAACAAATAGTAAAGAGATTCATTCTATTTTTCAAGCTAATGAGCTAAACGATTTGAAACGATTTATTAAAAAACGACAAGACCTTAATTCGGCAAATACTTTTCTTAGATACTTCTTCCATTTTGTTCAATATAGTTCTATTCTAATCACGACCATTGCGGTTTCCAATGAATCCAATTGTAACTCAGGTAATAGCTTAATATGGGTAGGGATAGGTCTTAATGTATTTTCCACCTTAATTAACGCATTTGAAAATGTGAATCATTCTATATCAAAAAAGTTATTACACGATATCAAGTTAATTAAATCTGGGAATTATATAGATGAGGGCGATTTAATAGAATCTATGCGTATAAAACCTGCGAGTAAATCACCTGAATCACCTGAATAATATGCCTTATTTTTATTCTATACTAAATCACACTCGTCATCATCACAATCATCATCACATTCATCATTATTATTAAACTCTTTAGTAGCCATTATATATTCATCCAAATTCATAAGCCTTTCTCTTTCCTCCTCTTCTTTCTTTTTAGTAACAGATGAAAAGTATAACCCATCAATACATTCCCACGAGCGAACGGATAGCGTATCTTTATAAATCTTTTTCTTATTACCATTAACATCCTCAACTGTATAGTGAAATAGAGCGCAACGACCTCCGTACTCATCGTCCTTTTTAAAATGTTTACAATCCTTGCAATCATTATAACCAACCTGGTATAATATTTTATTATATGAAGGTTTCATAGTAAAGGTAGACCCTTTAATAAAGGTGATAAGGACTACTAGTAAAGAGAGAAGTGTAGTTGCTAGCATCTTTTATACAACGGTATATTTGATGTAAAAAATAAGGTATTTATTTACATCAATTTTTTTATTTTTTATTTTATTTCTATTTCTTTCCTTTCCTAGATTTCCTTCCCTTTCTTCCTTTTCTTCCCTTACTTCTTTTCATTGTTCCCCGAGCGGTTGTTCTTGGTGTGTCACGAACATTAGCAGGATGTCTTTGAGGTCCAGAAGGTCCAGGTGGTGAACCCCGTTGACTTGGTTGTGTAGTGCGTGCTTGTGCTTGTTGAATAACTCTTGCAGCAGCTGCATGAGACCTTGCGTTTTGAGCCATTATCGCATCATGTCTAGCATTACGCACTCCTGGTGTATCATTAGGTAATTCAGGCATTTATTATATTATAATATATAAATAATATATAATAATATTTATTTCCAAGAAATAGAATAGTAAGGACAACATTGCTTGATTCCAGTATAAGTAATAATACTATCTGGAAATCCAGTGCGAAGTTTCGCTAAAAATCTCTCTGTAAATTCTTCTGGATTTATTTTATGCTTAGTTATAATTGAGACCAGACCTGCTTTACTAGGATCTTGTAAAAACTCCTTATATCCATCATATTTATCACAACTAGTAATTGCCAGTGGTTTACAAAACATAGTAAAATTATAACTTGTTATGCTTTGTTCCGCAAGTTCAATCACTTTAACGTAAGTGCCCTCATAGGCTTTCTTCTCTAGCTCTAAAATGGCGTTATCACTAGCAATCTTTGGAATGCTTCGCAAATGCTCCCTTTGTAAAGGGTAAGGGTAACTATAATCGTCATCAAATAGTATAACATTCCTGGATTCTATCCACAAGAATATTAGAACAATAAATACTACTAGCAAATAGCAACACAATCTTAGCATCTTATTTTTTCAGGTATACAAATAAAAATAAGATGATATTAGGTATCAATTTTTTCTTATTAGATTAATAGTTACTGGTTACTGGTTACTGGTTACTAATTAATGGTCTGTTAGCACACGAGGCGCAATGTTCATCGTAATCAACTCTTGGAATAATAGTTTACAAGCATAAGGTATTTCCACATACGCAAAGTCCGTTCTGTTCTCACACGTCTTGCAAATATGAATGTGAACCTGGTCATTATAAGACGCAATAAGCCCACATTTCTTACAAACATATACCTGATACTTGTCCGAGGCATCGTATAGCCGTCCCCTGGTGAACTTCGCTGCGCCATGCGAAATCATGCAATCCTGTTTTTTTATTTTTTGTGTGTGTGTGTTTTGTGTGTATGAATAAGGTTAGTGTTATGATTACATGATAATGTGTGTTTGTTAGTAATAGGCATATATATACGATTTTTTTACTTACCCTCTCCATTTCTCCAAATCGGAGACCTCCATCCCGACTTCGTCCTTCAGCCGGTTGTCGCGTCAAATTCACCATCGGTCCAATTGACCTACTATGCTGCTTATCTGTCACCATATGCTTCAACCTCTGGTAAAACACCGGTCCAATAAAGACACTGCTTTCCAACTGCTCTCCAGTTAAACCATTATACATAATCTGATTTCCGTGTGCGTTATATCCGGCTTTCAAGAGCTCATCGCAAATACTGCTGACTTCAAATTCACCAAAGCTCGTACCATCCCCGAATAGACCGAGTTCCACCAAGGTTTTTCCTAGAACAGTCTCTTTCAGCTGACCAATTGTCATTCTGGATGGAATCGCATGTGGATTGATGATAATATCGGGTTTAACACCATCTTTGGTAAAAGGCATATCTTCTTCCGGAATAATATTGCCAATGGTACCCTTTTGTCCGTGTCGTGACGAGAACTTATCACCAATGACAGGCTTTCTAATATTTCTCAAGCGCACCTTACAGAAATTATAACCGTCGCCATTGCGGTCAATGTAATTCTTATCAATATAAGTCTCTTCAGTGGTCTTGTGAATACGACTCTGGTCTTCATATTTGATGACCTTGGTATGGTCATTCTTATTCTCCTTAATAGGCGTAATCTTGGAAATGATAATGTCGCGATTTTCTACAAGCGTATTCTCGGGAATGACGCCCTTGCTGTTAATCTTGCTGTAATTGCCGAATTTCATCCCCTTTGTCTTTGTTGGGTCGGGCTTACAGCGAATCTCTTCATCACCATTGACCTTTTGCTTGTCCTCGTCCTTTTCCGTGTGGTAAATCGTAGCCTGGAAGAGTCCTCGCGCTATAGAACCGGCATTAAAGAGTAGCGAATCCTCCTGGTTATATCCCGTGTGCGTCATAATCGCCACAATGACATTCGAGCCAGATGGAATCTTCATCAGCTCAATCATATTCATAATGCGGGTATCCACTAGAGGGCGCATTGGGTAATTTAAGACATACGCAGTCTTGTCCATGCGTTGCTCGTAGTTAGTCACATAGACACCCATGGCTTGCTTACTCATGGCGCAGTTACTGCTAGCAAATCCGGAACCAGTAATAAAGCTATGATTTTCACTTTCTACTTCAATGTCCGAAATAAGCCCATCTGGTTCTAAAGTAATACTAGTTATGCGGTCAAAACGAGTAGTTACATATCCTTTCCCCTTTTTCATCATTAGTATTCTTAAATCGGGATTTGCTCTAAATTCATCTACAGTTTTCCAGCCATCAATTGTCATAAATTTGTGGTCACCTGTGGCAATAATTTCATTTCCACAATCCGTAGTCACCTTATAAATAGGGTATTCATTTTGCCTAACAAATTGATTCACCACAGTGGTTTCTGTAATATCACGTGTTTCTGGATGAAATGATAACACCTTATCTCCAATAACGATATCTTTTATAAGCTTTTTAGAGCCATCTGCCATAACGACAGTTTCATGAATGCCTAAACACTGATAAGTGTTTCTAGGCGATTGATTGTGCTCCGGAAAGGGAATACAAGACGCCAAGATGCCGAACATAGTGGACGGGTGGATTTCACAGTGCGTATAACGCTTTCCCGCAGCGTTTTCATCTATTAAGTCCCTAGGTCTCATAGAAACTAATGACCACGATTGCTCTTCTGGGTCAATGTATTCAATAACAGCATCTTCGTTGCGACAATTCGTGAGCAAGTCTTCCCAGACCATTTCTCTGTTTCCCAGCTTGCTAATAATATCAGGAGTAATGGCAAGGTCGCCGTTTTTGACACGCAACAGAGGACGCGTCAATCGCCCACCATCATTACAAACACGAATCTCATTCAACTTGTAATCAAAGACGATACTGGTATAAATATTGATAATACCAGCATACTTTTTCTCTTTTAACATGGTAAAGAGGGCTAGAGCATCATCGGAAATACCTAGCCACGCACCATTGATAAATACCTTTGTCTTATTGAATAATGAAACAGGTGTCATTGTCTCCACAGGCTGAATATACGGCGCCACATACTCATACAAAGCCAGGCTATTAGAATGAATTGTGATATGCGTCATATACCCGAGATTCTTGACAATACCAACCGACTGACCTTCTGGGGTCTCGGCCGGACAAAGGAATCCCCAGGAGGTGTTATGGAGTTTTCTGGGTGGAATCAGCTTGCCACTCTTGTCCGTCGGCGTGGAAATTCGCCTAGCATGACTTAGACTGGACGCATACGTTAGGCGATTCAACACTTGTGCCACACCGACCTTATTGCTGTTAATATGTTTGATACCAAAATCGCCGGTGGAAAGCGCTCGCTTTAAACCGTTTTCAATCGTCGTCGATTTGATAATCTTATAAATATTCGTATCGTTAATAATATTCTGGTAATTATCAGTGGACTTCCACGAACCATTGTTGATTTCCTTAACAATCTGCTTCTCCATATCTTTCACCACCTTGTTGAAATAGTTGCGAAACAGGTTATTTAAAAGGGTTCCAGTGAGGTCAACACGCTTGTTAACATAGGAATCACGGTCATCTTGCTTGACCCAGCCATGCTTGGCTTGCAACAAGCGATTCGTCATATAGCCTAGGAAATACACCTTTTGCATAGCGGTTTGGCAATGAGGAAACAAGTCATTGTTCAAAATATCCAGGGTGAATTCGTGCTTCTTTTTGATTCCGGTTTCCTTGTCCATGTTAAGTGGAGTAAACATCACATATCCAGTGATATATTTCAAACAGTCTTCTTGCGTCATATATCGGTTGCTATCGATAATGGACGCTTGCAGACCCAGTAAAATTTCCTTATACTTATCGGCACCAAGGTCCAACAGAATGTATTCGCAAATTTCTTTGTCGGCCAAGATACCTAGCGCGCGAAAGAGGACAAAGAGTGGAATCACCTGCTTTACGCGCGGTAGCTGAACCATAATAGGAAACCCGAACCCATTGTTTTTCGAAGAGACCATCATACTGAGCTGTTTAGGCGAAATACACTTGAAATCGGGGACGGATTTGATATCAGCTTGCCAAGTATACTTCGTATTATTCTTTGCCACGTTGAAACAATAGACACGATTTTCGGCGGCGCGTTCTTGTCCCAAGACAGTTTTCTCTGAGCCATTGATAATAAAATAGCCACCTGCGTCAAAGCGACATTCCCCAGTATGAGAATGATTGACATGCTTATACTGCGTAAGCACACAAATGTTCGACTTGAGCATGATAGGGAGCTTTCCAATGTGAATATTAGGAAGGGTTTTATAGAAAGTTTGAACATTTTCCAGATGCTCACCAGTGCGAACAATATATTTGATGCTCATATCAATCGTCATTGCGGAAGAATAGGTGAAATTCCTGAGCCGGGCCTCTTGTGGAAACATAAGTTTGGTGGCTCCATTATTCTCATGAATCTGCGGACGATAAATGTGGAAATTTTCATATGTCACGAGGATTTCTAGAGAATGCTTGCCTGAGACGGGGTCGTAATCTTGGTCCGATGCAATCGTCACAGGATTGAACATCTCAATCGTCTTCATGATTTGATAACTAACGAAGTTATTATAGGATTCCAGTTGATGCCTGACTAGGCGATCCAAATGCTGTCCTTTGAAATAGGATTCGATAATAGTCCAGGGTGTTTCTACGTAAGTATCATGCGCCATACTGGAGGAGGATAATGACTCCCTCAATTCATCCATTGTCGAGTCCATGTGTTTAGTAGTATCTAATGCTGCCATGTTTTATGGTAACTTAGATTAACTACTATTTGTTTCAATTTTATTTTTATATTAGTTTAGGTGGAAAAGAATATTTTCTTTCTTTATTTTTCTTTTTACTTTTCTTTATATATAATATAAGTAAGAATGAATAAAAAAGACAAAGAAATGAGCGATTCCATTAGCAGCAGTGGCGAAGAGTCTATTGATTATGATTCAGAAGGAAAACCTTTTACTTATAAAAAAAAGAAGCAACCTGTTGTTAAAAAACAGATGACTACGAGTAGTAGTAATACTGAGTCTATCGATTATGATTCAGATGGGAAGCCTTTTACTTATAAAAAGAAGAAACAACCTGTTGTTAAAAAATCTACAATGACTAGTAGCAGTGGCAATGAATCCATTGCTTATGATTCAGAAGGAAGACCCTTTGTATATAAACGCAAAATGATATCATTATCTAAGGCAAAGAAAGGTAAGAAAACTAGTAGTACTAGTCGTAGCAGAAGTAGCAGTAAAAGTAGCAGTAACAATAATGAATCCATCGATTATGATTCCGAAGGAAGGTCATTTACCTATAAGAGAAAACCAAATAGCTCAAAAGTAGCAGCTGCCAGAGCCCAAGATGAAGATTTAGAAGCGGATTTAGAAGAATTGGCTGAACTAGAAAGAGGAAGAGGAAGAAAGACAAGGAAGACAAGAAGAACAAGAGGGGTAAGGAGGGTAAGGAGGGTAAGGAGAACAAGGAGAGTAAGAAGATGTAAAAAATAATAGAGTTTAGATGCCGTATAAATTTTATAAGTGTAAATATATTACATTTATACTTATAAAATGCCAGACCCTCAAAAGAAGACCATTTCTATCAATCCAGCTTTTTTCAATGTATCCAATAAAACAAAGAAGAATCGTGATAACAATAAGTCAACAGGTGGAAAACCGTTAATGATAAATCAGACCGCTTTAAAGAAACAGTTTTTGAATAGAATTAAGGAACATAAAATGAAGGAAAAAAAAGGCATAAATAATCCTGAGAAGACTATAAATACAGCAGAATCATTCGCTGATGAGTTCAGCGAGTCACTACAATATTTGAATAGCGTATCTAAAAAACAGAAAGAAGAAAAAAAGCCAAAACCCCCGGCCAGAACCTTCAAGAATTATTCGTCTTTAACAAATGCACCGGTAGAGTTAGAATTACCGGCAGAATTGGAAGTCCCTATTGGATTACCAAGGGAGGAAATAGAGATTGCCACTCCTGTTATGAAAATAAATTATCAGCCGGATACAGCGGTGCCTTATGGGTGTCTTAAAAACGGTCAAAAACCGACATATCGTGTATGGAATTCTACTAGGAAACAGATGGAAACTGTGCAAGTTATAGACCCCGTAATCCCTAGTAATCCTGTAATCCCTAGTAATCCAGTTATTTCAGAAAGAGAGAAGAAGCTTGAACTTTTAAAACAGCGATTAGCCCAGCAACAAGAAGAGGAGAAAATGCGAACCCAGACATTAATTCAAACACCTGTAATAGAGGAACCTATATCTTTTACCGAAGCTTTTTCTTCAATATCTTCGCCTTCTTTATCAATAGATGAACCCTCTTTCTTCGCATCGTTAGACACAGCACCAGTAACAGAAGAACAAGTAGCCATAGAAGAAATGCTGACAGAAGGAAAACTAGCAGAAGAGGAAGCCAAGATTCCAAAAAGAATCAAAAAGACGATTAAAAAAAGGTATACCTTGGGAAAATCAACGGTATATCGAAAAGTGGGTGTATTGATGAAAGATAAACATACTCGGAAAAAAATTATGAATGCACAAAAAGAGTTAAAAAAACAATCGATTCACGATGTGAAGAAGTATTTGAAAGAGCATGGATTAATTAAAGTAGGAAGTGTAGCACCGAATGATGTTATACGAAAAACATATGAATCGGCAATGATGGCGGGAGAAATTGTGAATACGAATAAAGATACGTTGTTACATAATTTCTTAAGCGATACAAAAGAGTAATAATTGGATATATTTTATATATATATATAAAATATATAATGGCACATGTGGAAAAATTTTATATTATTGAATATTATGATCTAAATAACACTCAACGAATTACACGTGTAATTTCTAACAAAAGGCCTGAAGTAATACCTGAAAATTATGATATTTTAAATTCTGATGGTGTTTATGTTAATAAGAATGGTATAAATGATAAAAATATTTTCTATTTTAATAGAGAAGATGACGCAGACAAATATCTACAAGAGCTGAGAAGAAAAAAACCGAGAACATCTAGCCCACCAGCGAGCGCATCAGCGAGCCCACCAGCGAGCCCACCAGCGAGCGCATCAGCGAGCGCATATTCTAATCAATCAACACCTAGTAAAGTTTCTTATCACCATTTAGATTCTTATCATTCTGAAGGGACTGATGCTTCTGAAGCTAATCCTAAAGAGTTTGAAGAATCTTTTGACGAACCTTCAACACGAGTATTACGAGATGGACAACAAACCTCATCATCATTAGGGGCCCAATTAAGAGATAATGAAAGATATATAGAAAGTCTAAACCCTACAAAAGAAGGATACAATGAAGCTTTATTAACGTTACTTGATGAACAACTTATTTTAAAATATAAGTTACAACTTCAAAAATATAAAAGTGACCGTGCAAGTAGAGCTCAATCTCCTAATGTAGGGAATATACAGGAGGAATATAATAATTTTATTGAAGAATGTCATATTAAAGAGTTATTTGAGGGAATAATACATGAATATTTTTCTGATGTGGAGACTAGCTATTTAACCCAAGTATTTAAATCTACAGAAGATAGACTAGGTAAAGGACCCGGTAAAGGACCCACTATAAATAATTTATTACGAACAACTTTTAGTTTATACATGGATTCGGACATTGAAGGAAGTTATAGGGTACTGGGTGCAGCTGTGAACACTATTTTAAATAAAGTTGTTGAAGAAATCCAAACATATGAAAAAAATGCAAGTGATAAGTTTTTAGACACTGATGCAGATAGACGTATGATGACAGGATTTTGTGAATCAATCATTAATAGAGATGCTACTATATTTAAACGTGAAAGTGAAAGCGATCCTGCTATTAATCCCTTTACTGAAGAGATAAATTTTGCAGAAGAATTTTTACAACATCATTTAACATTAGCAACAATAGTAGATTTAAAGATTGATCGGTTAGATTTACTTACAATATTAATGCTTGAAATACCACATGATGGAAAAAGAACTCCAGTTGGTAAAGATATAAATAAAATTATTGAGGACATAATGAATACTATGAAGTTGAAGTATAGAGGTGGAGGGGGTGAAGGGATTTTAGGTGGTGATGTAATAGATTATGAAACATATTATAAGCCAAATACAGAATTAGAAGCAAACGCATTTCTTACGACTATTGGTTGTTGTTTAAAACCTTTGGTACAAGAACATGATGGGAGTTCAATAATACAGAAAGGAACTAATAATTATGAAGAACAAATTATTACACGTTCAAAATTTGTATTAAATAATGCATCTACTTTAGCACCACCACCCGATAAAGATGGTAGACGTGATGATATAAAAACTGTTAATTCATTTGAAATAATAACAGATGGAGGCAGTACAGCAAAAAATGCAGAAAGAGGCATTTTTGGTTTAAAAAATATAGTTTTTAGAACAACTGATGGTCTAGCTTATCATGTTTTTAATATAATGAGAAAAGATGGTGATGATTATTATTATTATGTTGCGTGCGCTTTTTATGAGTTTACACGAGATGGCACTTATGTACCACGTGGTCATTCATATATACCATTAAAAATATATAATAGTGAATCTGGATTTGAGGGTCACAGTGAAATAAGTTTAAATGATAATGTTGTGCCTATTTGGAACAAAATTATACAGAAATGGAATTATTCAGATTCTTTCGGTAGTTTTATAGGAGAAAATGAGAAAAATCTATATCAGATACTTAGTGCATCATTAATAAAATCATTAGGAGATCAATCTATTGGAATTTTAGCAACATATGGAGTTAAGTGTTTTGGTTTTAAAGCACCAGATTCATCTTCTTCATCTTCTTCATCTTCTTCATCTTCTTCATCTTCTTCATCTTCTTCATCTTCTTCATCTTCTTCATCTTCTTCATCTTCTTCATCTCCATTTTTAATATTGGTAAAAAAAAGTTCACTATCAGAACCATTGAAACTATCAGAACCAATGAAACTAGTAGATGCAGAACCAGCATCCGCAGGAGGAGGAGGAGGAGGAGGAGGACTAGCATTCGCAGGAGAAGCATTAGAAACCTATGATTCTTATAATACACATAATTTTTCTAGTGAGGATATGGAAGCTTTTTTTGAAGATATAATAACGGCATGCAATGATATAAATGCCGTGACTATATCTATTACATTAAGCGTAGGAGATATTATTAGGCAACCAGATGTATTTGCAGGATGTAGGATAGAATTAAAACAATTTTTAAAATGTAGAGGTGCAATAAGTAGCCATAGTAAATATAAAGATGGTGACCCAACGAAGTTTGAAAAAGTAGAATTAGTTAGTGTTTGTCCTAATTCTTTAATAAGACAACCACGTATAGGTTTACAAGGTGGTGGAGGTAGCCGTAAAGAAGGAATACAGTATACATATTTAACATCCAATATATTAATTGATAATGCTTATATTTCAACAATATTTACTAAAAATACAACAAATGGTGTTAACGAGCTACTAATAAAAGATGGATTTGATCATAAAGAATTAATGTATGGAAGTTTGTTTTTATATATATTAAAAAATAGAGATGTTAATGTAACTATAAATTATTGTTATATTTATGAAGAAAATCTTGAAGAAATAACTGAATCATTATTTAATAATTTTCAAATAGATATTGGTGCAAAATTAAATTTTTTATTTATGATATGGAAATTAGAAGAAAACCATGGAGATTTATTAAATAAAACTATAGAAAATATATTATATGATAGTCAACAACGAGATACTCAACTAGAATTTTTTGAAAAAGATGAATTGATCGAAGTTAATATATTAAATATTATAAAGGACGCTATAGTATCTTTTTTTTTATATAATCCTAAATATTTGTCAACCTTTGAAACTATTACACTGAAAATGTTGTTAGATAATACAAAACAAGCATTTATGTCATCCATTAGTTTATTAGAATGGAATATATTAAAAAAAGAATCTTTATGTAAAAAATGTAGTTCTTGCGCAAGTGAATCATGTTCTTTTTTTTCACAATGTTTATCTTCTTGTTTTCAACCTACTTCAAAGAGTTTACCTCAAATAGAAAATAAGAAAGAACATGAAGAAGAAAGAAAAGAAGACGATACAGAAGAACAATCAGTTGCGCCTAATAAAATGGAGAGGGATGGTGGAGGAAATCGGTCCAAACGAAAAACAAAAAAACAAAGAAAAACCCAAAGGCATTACAAGTTCAAGAAACAAAGAAAAACAAGAAGACAGAAGATACAAAGAAAAAAATCAAGTAAAAGAACTATAAAAAAACACAGAAAACTTAGAAACCGGAAAACTACTAGGTAGAAATTATTATCTCCAAGTAATATAACCCGAATGGAATCAACAAAGCATCCTTTACCAAAAAATACGGTTCAGTTTTATAAAGAATTAAGCGAATATTTAAATACAAAAATTCTCTTTTACGGAAGTGTCCAGCGCGCTGATTATTTTCCTAACTACAGCGATATTGATGTAGATATATTTAGTGATAATGTTCATAGCACTGTTGAAAAGATGAAACATTTCTTACATTTAGACAAAAGCAAAGTGAAAAAAGTCGTCTGGAAATTGAGTAATAATCGCATTGTCACTGGATATAAAATTAAATATGTAGATGAGGAAAGCAAATTTCGCACTGAATTCTCTATTTATGATGAGCAGTTCAAAGAAGATGTTTTGCGCAATCATATGGAAAAAACAATCCTTCCATATTATGCTACTGTTATGCTCTTTATAATAAAGTTTTTATATTACAAGTTGGAAATCTTAGATAAATCCAGTTTTATTTATTTGAAACGCAAGATTTTATCCACTGGAATTGGTCTCCCCGAAGAAGATTTCATTGTGTTATCAGATAATTAGTGTCGTCTTCTAGACTTCTTTACCTTTTTTGTCTTTTTAGATTTTCTAGATTTCTTTGTTCGCCTTCGTCTTCCACCCTTTCTCCCAAATAATCTCCCCAAAAATCCGGGTTTAGGAACAGGAACAATATGAGCATATTCGCTTATATAAGTATCAGCAGGAATTCCAAGCGTATTCCATCTTTGGTCTCCTGCAAGTGGTTCTACAATGATTTGCGATTTGTCTATATCTTCAGGATTTGTTGGCTCACTAACTCCATTATAAAAATTTAAAACTTTTCCTTGAGAATTAACATAGATGCATCTATATTTCGTTATTTTATTACAATATTTATAAATACCATTAACGCCACTAAATTCAGTATTTTTTTCATAAACTTCGCCATTATTTATTGTATCGATAAGCGTATGAACTACTGCAAGATTAAGACCAGCAGAAGCCATAACTATTAATTTATATAGCTATAGAAAATAATATTATTTTTTATGTCGTCTTGATTTCTTAGATTTCTTAGATTTTCTAGATTTCTTTGTTTGTCGTCTTCTACCACCTGTTTTATTACGATTAAAAAATGAAGAAACCCCTTGAGAAAATTTATTTTTAACTGCGAATATATCTGGCATTGAAGACATTGAAGGCATTGAAGACATTGAAGGCATTGAAGGCATTGAAGGCATTGAAGATGGCATTGACCCTACAATTTCTCCTTCCTCAAGAGTTACAATCGTTCCATCTTCTAAAGCACTAATAGTATTATCTTTCCCGTTAAATGTTTTACAATTGGGATAACAATACCCATATACTTTTTTATTTTCGCCAGTTCTTCTATCTCTTGTAAAAGTAGCAGATGGGGTTCCATTACTTCCATTAAATATAGTATATGTTTTACCCTTATAATTAATAGTTGGGGGAGGATTCATAACTATGCTATACAATACTATAAGATAATAATTTATTTATAGAAACAGCCTAAAGTTATTTCTATAAATACCAAATAAGGTGTAACTATGGCTCTTATCAAAGACTATTTCGAAAAGACAAAACATTACATAGAAGAATATGGTGAGAGAACAGTGGTTCTCATGCAAGTCGGCTCTTTTTACGAAGTCTATGGCTTGGAAAATAAAGAAACGCACACGATTACAGGCAGTCAAATAGTGGAAGTATCTACAATTTGCGACCTCAATATTGCTGACAAGAAAATCTGTGTCGGCACTCAAGGTGTGCTTATGGCGGGATTTTCCACTTATATGATTGATAAATATTTGAAGAAGCTTCAAAAGGCCGGATATGTTACTGCGGTCTTTGTCCAAGATGACCAAGTGAAGAATACAACGAGAAGCCTTCAAGGCATTTATAGTCCAGGTACTTATTTCTCTCATGAATCCTCAGCCCAAATCACCAATAATATTTGTTGTATATGGGTGCATTGCGAAAGGAGCATGGTTCACCTAGGGCTAGCCAATATCGACATTTATACGGGAAAGTCTTCCATTTTTGAATACAGAGAGCAATATACCTTGAATCCAACTACCTTTGACGAATTAGAGCGATTTCTCTCTATCTATCATCCTAGTGAAACCATTATTATTGGAAATCTTCCGGAGAAGACACTCGATACCATTTTGCAATTTGGCAACAATGAAGCCAAGTCGGTTCATAAGATATCATTATCTTTTGATGATGATGATAAAGAAGAAGATAAAGATAAAAGGGAGAATTCTTTGAAGACCTCGGCTATCCATGCTGAGAAACAGACTTATCAAAAGGAACTTCTCTCTAGGTTTTACAGAGAGAAAAAGGATATCAATACATTTTTCCACACTTTTTATGAACATAGTATTGCCACTCAGGCTTTCTGTTTTCTCCTAGATTTTATTTATAAGCATAACCCCAATTTGATATATAAGATTGAAGAACCCATATTTGAGCATTGTGGTGACCGGTTCATTCTAGCAAACCATTCTTTGAAACAGCTGAATATGATTGACGACCATCAATCAACTGGACCTCTTTCATCCGTAGAGAAGCTGTTAAACATCTGTATTACAAACATGGGAAAGCGAGCGTTCTCTCATCAATTGCTGAACCCAACTACAAAAGTAGACTACCTGATTCGAGAGTATGATATGACGGAACATATCTTAGACGACTATTCCTCATATGAATCCATTATTAAGAACTCTTTATCAGGTATAAAAGACCTTTCCAAGATAACACGGCAAATCATGATGAAAAAGATGGCACCCCGACTATTAGTGCAACTGCATAAAGATTTACATACCACAAAGAATATGGAAACGGAGATAAAAGAAAAAAATACAGTATTGATATCGTATCTAGAAAGCAGAAATCTGCTAGACATTGGTGAAGATTGTGATAAAGTCACCTCGTTTATCGACCTTCATTTTGATTTACCTAGTTGCTGTGAATGCGACACCATGTCTCAGTTCGAGACCAATTTCATAAAGCGAGGTATTCATCAAGTTCTAGATGCCAATATTGACCTGCTCGATGACTCCATGAAGCAACTAGAAGCAATTCGCACTTTTCTAAATACCTTGATTAGTAAGTGCGAGAAGAAGAGTAAGACAAGTGATGACTCCTATATCAAAATCCATGAAACAGAAAAGAATAACTTTACGCTTGTTACTACGAAGCGCCGGTGTTCCAATCTAAAAGAATTGTTAAAGAAAGAACCAGAAGAAGTCAGCTTATTTTATGGAGAGAATAAGTCATTCATTTTTCAGCTATCAGCCGTAGAATATAGACATGCTACCTCGAGCAATGAGGAGATTTATAGCCATCAAATTCACACCATTTGTAAGAATATTTCTTCCATTAAAATCAAAATGAAAGACTTGATAACAGAGGTGTATTTACTACTGTTAAAGAAGATGGAGCTGTTTCAAACAAGTTTGAATAAGATTAGTGAATTTATCACGGTGATAGATATACTTTTTGCTAAGGCTACCCTAGCCAGGAAATTTAATTACTGTAAGCCACAGATTCTCCCGAGCAATAATACTAATAATAATAATACTAATAATAATAATAATACTAAATCCTTTGTCAAAGCCTATCATCTTCGCCATGCCCTTATTGAGCACATTCAACAGAGCGAAATCTATGTTTCTAACACAGTTTCCCTAGATGATGAGCGGAGAGGAATTCTCTTATACGGAACGAATGCAGTGGGCAAAACTTGTTTTATCCGCGCTCTAGGCATTGCTATTATCATGGCGCAAGCCGGACTATATGTTCCTTGTTCTCAATTCATCTTTTATCCATATAAGACGCTATTTACACGCATTCTAGGCAATGACAATATTTTCAAGGGTCTCTCTACTTTTGCCGTGGAAATGTCTGAACTGCGTATTATTTTACGCTTGGCAGATGAATCCAGTCTTATTTTGGGTGACGAGCTGTGTTCGGGAACGGAAAGTATTTCAGCAATTAGCATATTCGTTGCTGGAATCCAACAATTAGCTAGAAAAAATAGCAGTTTTATTTTTGCAACACATTTGCATGAGATTATTCATTACGAAGAAATAAAAGAGCTTAGCAAGGTTTCCTTAAACCATATGGCAGTTATTTATAACAAAGAGTTGGACACGCTAGTTTATAATAGGAAATTGCAAGATGGTCCGGGAGAGAGTATGTATGGCCTAGAAGTGTGTAAATCACTTCATTTACCGACAGATTTCTTGGAAAACGCACATCAAATCAGGATGAAATATTTCAAAGAATTTGCGAATCCTTTTTCTCTCAAGAGTTCGCACTTTAACAGTCAAAAGATAGTTGGAATATGTGAGATGTGTAAGAAGGAGATGGGAACAGAGGTGCACCATTTGGAACACCAATCCAGAGCAAATAAGTATGGCATTATTACGGATAGTCAAGGAAATACATTTCATAAGAATCATCCAGCCAATTTGCTAACAGTGTGCGAAGCATGTCATCAAGAAGTTCATAAGAAGGTGCCAACTAATAGTAAGAAGACTAGTGATAAATCTAGTGATAAATCTAGTGATAAATCTAATGATAAATCTAATAAGAAGAAAGCAAAAGCCATTATTTGAATACCTCAGAGTCATCGCCTATAGTAATGGTTAATTCATCTATCTTACCGTAGATTAGAGAGAACTTGATTCTCTTTCGGGGCAACGATTTAATATAAAAGAATCCCGTGAAAAGGTCACGGTTGTCAGTTTCAATAGTGACAAGTTGAATCTCTTTATTCACTCGTGATGACGACTTAACGCCTTCATCATTGTTTTCATATTCAGATTCTTTCTTCAAGTCAAAGTCTTCTATTTCTTCTTCTTCCTCTTCATCTTCCTCTTTACCCTCATCCGGCTTCTTCCTTGTAAAAAAACCTTTTAATCGACCAAAAAATCCGGGTTTCTTTCCTTTTGCTTTCTTTTTTCGTCTTTTTTCGCGTTCCTTTTCTTCCTTTTCCATTTCTTCCTTGCTTTTCAAAGGATATTTTAAAAAGTGTTTGGTTTCTATCATTGTTTCAACGAATTCTTTAACGAGATTGACATCCCCATCTTTTATTATGTTGGCATCAACTAATATTTTCTTACTATCTTCAGGGAGAGCTCCACCGTATTGTCTTTTTATCTTTCTCCTCGTTTTTCTTTTTTTTCCTCCTACTCTTTTTCTTCTAGTCATAATATAGACAAAGACTATATATTATATATTATAAAAAATTGATTATTATAAATAACCCCGGAATCCAGAGCTAATAATAAACTAACAATGGGAACTACATGCAGTAGTTATTTTCCTTACTGTTGCTTTCGCTCTACTAGCGAAAAGGAGAGAAGACCCTCAGTCTATTATACTTCGGCTATAAAGTCCCCTCATGGACTTACTTATAAGTTCTATGAGCCATCCAATGGTCACTTTTTAGAAGGTCAAGATATAAATACTTGGATTCAAGGTCTTTATAAAACGGTTCATGTATGGACAGATTTCATGGTATACAATGACCAAGTGGATGTTCATGGCACAACACATGGACATTGTAAGGGGATTATAACATGGAATACCGTGACAAAACGCTTGTCTTGGCTAGTGCATTCAGTTCCGCATTTTCCTCAAACTTTTAAGCTAAATGAGAAAGGTCAAGTCGAATTATCCAATATAGAACATGCCGAGGAATTATTTGCTCAATCTTTTATCTACATAGAGATAGATTACGAGAATGAAAAGTTACACGATATCTTGGAACAAGTATACCATATGCAACCACACATCTATTTGTCGAATACAGTAGATAAGGTGATTAATAGGAAACATAAGACAGCTGACTGTAAGAAGCTTTGGCTAGGTGAAAACCTTTTCCATGTGGCAAAGTCCCCGAAGGACCATATCGATATTTACGAGGATTTCATAGTAGAAGAATTCGGTGGTCCTTGTCTTGTGGAGACTTGGTTACGAGGTCAGGTGATAAAAGAAAGCGACGCAGTGACACATATTAAAGAGATGATGGGCACTGGCAATAAATCTTATACAGAGTCACATGACCATTCCAAGATAGCTTTGTCGGCCGAAAAACGAGTGCCGTGGGTATGCATAGGTGACTTGAATAGAATGGAATCACAGAAGAGTCGCGGTGGTGGTGGTATTATTGTTCTAGATGAAAAGCTGTGGCTAGCTTATCGAAGCCTGATTATTCAATAAAGAATCCAAAGATTTATTATCTCTTTCTATTGTAAGAAATCTTGAATGGAATCCATAGCTATCATAGCAATTATTATAATGATATTTTTAGGATTACTTTTATTTTTTAATCTAGAGCATATCAATGTGTTAGAACCACCTAAAACTGTTATGGCTACTGCGGTCCTAGAAGGATTAATAAATTACAAGGACGAAAGCGAGGCTGTTTTAGGGGTAAACTTGAATGACCATTTTTGCAATGCAAATGCTAATAATTTAGTAGAATTGAATACAAATTGCCAAGGATTACCTAGTGCTACTTGTAAGACGAATCAGTGTAGTGTCCTTGTAAATGGAACAACATGTATGGCTGGAAATCAAGGAGGCCCTTCGTTAAATGTAGACGGAGAAGGAAACCCGATTAAAGTGGATTATTATTATTATATGAATAAGTGTTATGGAAATGGTTGTCCCCAATAGATAATATAAGTAAAAGTAATAG
>Ga0209189_1000695_pt1 | contig 27063 bp, 21 predicted proteins | sample C_130820_EF_Meta_FD_187308 | JGI IMG/M metagenome (GOLD analysis project Ga0209189, IMG submission 187308) | Freshwater microbial communities from Lake Croche, Canada to study carbon cycling - C_130820_EF_MetaG (SPAdes) (version 3) | ecosystem: Environmental > Aquatic > Freshwater > Lake... | reverse complement strand
AGTATTTGCAGTAGGAATTGAATAAGTAAATACATAACAACGGCTTGATGCAGAGTTATAAAAAGACCCTGAAAATGTTCCTGTTAATGAACTGTAAACCTGAAACGACAATGTTACCGTTTTAGCGTTTGCAGTTCCCCAAGCCAAATCCGCAATGTTGTAACCTTCGATAGCTTGTCTTAAACCAAATTGATCCGTTGACCCAGAAGAATACGCAGATTGAGAGGTAAATCCTAAATAATTTACAAATCCTGCTGGTAAAGTGACCGAACCAGCATTTTGTTGAATTGCAAATTTTGATCCTACTGTAGCAGGATAATAAAATCTATCAACCGTGTAAGTACTTCCTGTACCTGATGGAGTAGTACTAGCACCACTATTTCTTTGGTCAATAACCATAGCACCATTAATAATACGATTCTTAAATCCAAATGTATTCACAGAATTCACAGAGCCAGAAAAATTAGCATTCTGCTGAGCATTTAGTGTGAGTGCTGTTGTACCTGCAACCTGAAATGCTAAGTTACCGGTAGAATCAACGGTAGTAACGAGTGCTGGTGTTGGAGAAGATATTGAATTAATTATAGTCATGGTTTATTTATAGTGTTAAAAAATAATTAAAAAGAGCCTAAATAAGTTATTTGACACGCCCATGTGTATCCTGTAACTGTAGGATTACCACCATCATATTTAGCACCGTAAAGCGTTGTTGAGTTTACTGGGACTAAACCACCGTTAATTCCAGTTAATGCGTTTTCACGCATAACACCTGCACTACTATTATTACCACCTGTAGTAAAAGGCAAATTAGTTATTATCATTACGCCCCCAGCAGTACCTGCATTTGTAATACTTACATTAAACATAAGAGAAACTAATTTACCAACCTTTACATAAAATCCAGTTGACGTATAAGATGTAATTGAACCTGTTAAAGAAGTAATGGTTGGTGACCAAGTGCCTGTTTCATAATCGTTTAATGTGCTATTAACCAAAGCTGATGAGTTGTTGAATGTAACTCCAGCATTAGATGTATTGAATGATAAGTTACCACCAAGTGACAAAGGACCATTAAGTGATCCGCCGCCAGTAGTAATACCAGCATTACTTTGAGTATTTCCTGAGGGAAATGTAAGTCCGGCGGAGCCGTCAAGAATTAGGGCCATTATTCTGTTCCTTCTGCTGGTTCTGGAGTATTACCTTCTGATACCCATTTTAAATATTCTTGGTAATCGGTATTGTCGGGTACAAATGGAATCCATGCTCCATCTGAAATACGAATGATGATATTTTCAGAAATTGTATTATCTATATTTTTAATTTTTTTATACATTTTATAACTCCGCTGAAGCTGTCACATGAATAAAACAACAATGTCCTGCTGATGAAGCAGTATCATTAGAAACAAATTGTAAGGATGAATCTCCAGGACCAGTAGCTGGAGATGAACCTAATACCATATCAGAACTTATAGCATAATTTCTTGCATTAGCATTTGCTGCTGATGGATTGTAGTAAATGGCTGTTGGTGCTGTTCTCATTGTTACGGGAAATCTCCATTGTACTTGTGTTCCAAAAGTACTATTAGCTCCCGATGATGACCAAACTAAAGCAGTGCCAAGAGTACCAGCATTTTGAGCAGGAGCAGTTCCTTGTGGAAAAGTTTTTAAGAAATATCTCTGACACAACAAAAGTTCTTTACCATAAAATCTAAAATCAAACGGAGTGGCCACAGAGCCTTTCTCTAATTGCACACCGGTGATGTAGAATGTTGCACCGTTTGTTGCCATTAAATTAATTGCACTTGTTGATGCATTGTAATTTCCTGCTTGCCATGTGCCAATATTACTTGTTGTGAACGATGATCCGCTAGCTAAAGGAAATAACAAACCAATACCTATACCACCATCTGTTGCCCATGTGCCTGTAGTATCGCCGGGTATTGTTTGTGTTATTTGTTGCCAAGTGTTTGCGGCGTTAATTGTATAGTTATAAGTAATACTTCTGTTTGCTGAAGCATTTCTTAATTCATATGAATAAGTTCCAGTGACGCTCGAGCGAACCCAAAATGATAAAGTAACAGTTTTAGCTGTTGATAGGCCCCAATCTAAATCACCAATATTATAACCTTCAATGTATTGGATTATATCATAATAAGAACTTGAAGCTAATGAAGCCTCAGTTCCAGTAACCGTAAATAATAAACTTTTTGTAAAACCCGGTGGTGCAATACTAGATTGTACAAGAGTAAAGGTACCTGTGCTACTTTTACTGCCTTTGAAACGGTCAACAACATAAGCATCAACGCTTCCGGATCCAAAAGTTACTGTTGATCCAGCATTTCTTTGGTCAATACGCATATCACCATTGATAATACGATTACGAATACCTACCTGATTGACACTTGATATTTGAGTGCCATCATTAAATGTTAAACCGTTTGTACCGTCATATATTAGCGCCATGTTTTAACCTTAGAATATAACATACTTAGAGCCAGTAGAAACTGATACCACTACGTTAGCTGCTTGTGTTAAAGGACCAATTGCAAATGCATTGTAACCAGTTGGAATCGTTACGTTGGCCGTTATTGTATTACTATTTAGAAAGAACGGATTAGCGGTCAATACATAATTAGGACCTATCTGTGCTTTTAATTGAGTACCTGTAAAGTCATATACTGATACATTACCTGTCGTTGAAATAGAAGATGCTAGATTAACTGTACCACCAGTAATTTGTGGTTGAACGATTGGTGTTCCTGAACCTAAAGCAAATAATGTCTGTGATGTTCTAAAACCTACATTACGAATCACCACATTTGCACCGTTTGCTGGTGCTGATGTGAAGGTAATAATATTATTTGTTACTGTATAATTGTTAGGTGGCGATTGTGTAACACCGTTGACTGTTACAATTAAAGAATTTGCATCAGCAGGTGTATCAGAAAGTGCAAATGAAGATGCTACGCCATTACCCGTATACTGGTCGGTTGCTAACAAACGAATATTTGTTGCTAACTTTGATGAAGAAATAGAACCATCAGGAACAAAACCAGTAATACTTGCCGTTTTATTGTAGACAACATAAATGTTATTGACACCGGGTAAAGGTGGTGCAGTAAATGATAAAGATAAATTGGTAGCAGTATAAGCGTAATCTGGTTGTTGAACCACATTATCTACCATTACTTGAATGTCGGTTGATTGTGCTACTGAATTCTGTAATGTAAAATCAGTAGTTGCACCGTCACCAGAAAATACTTGAGCAACTCTAGGTGCATATCTAGTTGGGTCGTATAACGAGTTTGAATTTCCCAAGTATGACATTAATTATTCTCCAATTTAGGAAATTTCAAGGACACTTATCCATGCATCGGTATTGGCCGAGGATGAAATACTTACAGAATCGTTTGCTTGTAAAACAACTTTTTGGTCGCCACCAATCAATACTAAAGAAGAACCGGTAACAATAGGTGCTTGTTGTATCATATAGTAAGTGTTTGATGCTCTTGTAATGGATACATTTGTTGTTACTGTGCCGTTAGTTCTATTTGCAATAACTAGACCAATCGCTGTTGTTTGTGTTCCTAATGGTACAGTATATAAGGACGTATTTGCTGTAACATTTGATAGACCGTATGACCTAAAATTATTTGCCATTTAATTACTCTCTTTAAATTATCCTAAGGCAACTGAAAAAGCAAGTGCGGTTGCCGTTAATGATGCCGCAAAACTATTTGCACCAGCACCTGTAAAATTACCTGTTAATGTTAAATTACCACCAATAGTTTCTGAACCTAAAACATTTGAAGTATTCACCGTTGATATATTTATACTTGCTGTATTAATGGTCGCTACATTTATTGTTGATGTATTAATCGTTGATACATTTATTGTTGCAGTATTTACCGTGGCTATATTAATAGTAGCTGTATTTATGGTAGCTATATTAATGGTTGCTACATTTATCGTGGCAGTATTTACCGTGGCTATATTAATAGTAGCTGTATTTATGGTAGCTATATTAATGGTTGCTACATTTATCGTGGCAGTATTAATTGTTATTATATTAACAGTTGCTACATTTATTGTTGCAGTATTGATACTAGCTACATTTAGTGTAGATGTATTTACATGGAGTGTATTACTTGTGATATCTGATAAATCAATTTCTTGGCCATATAATAGTGATGTACCTAATACAGTCAGATTACCAGAAATAATAGCATCTTTTGTTACTTGTAATGCTTGACCTGAACCGGAAATAACTACATTACCTGTAAATAATGAATTGTTTGATACTTGTAAACCAATACCAGATGAATTAATAACTAAAGTACCAGCATCCTTTGTATATTGGCTTTTACCTAAATTATTAACTTCATTTGTAATACCTTGAGTTGTTATTACCCAATCACCAAAGGTGTTTGCGTAACTAAGAGCTGATATTGTATTGGACATTATTGATTATTCGTATTAATTAGTTGTTTTAAAAGACTTTTGATTTCACTTACGTCATCTTTCAATTGATTAATTTCTTCATTTACTTTATTTAGTTGCTCTTTTTGGTTCGTTAGTATCCGAACTTTATTATAATATTCTTCTCTTGCGACCGAATCTACATTGCTCAATACCATTGAATCAGTATCTCTAACAAAAGGTGTACCTGTTACTTGAACTAAAGCCATATTAAATTCCTGTTCCTGATGGTAATGCAAGAACTCTCAAATTAGTTAAGAAAGGAACAAAAGTATTATCATTAGTGGTCATCACAATCTTAATAGCAAAAGTATCAAACGAAGCATATGTTGTACCCGATGTGCTTGTATATGTTAACTGATTATTTGCTGTACCGTTAACGCCTGGTGCACAAATAAACTCATATGCATTTGTTCGGTCTGTTGAATAACCATTTGCTGTGTTCTGAATAAAAGTCATTAACTGCCATGGACCATTTTCAAATAAGGCATTGTCTAAACTACTATTTTGAACACGATAAAACACATAGATATTTGTGCCAATAGGACGATAAGCAGAAAAATATACTCGTAAATCCTTTGAAGTATTTGTTAATGATAATTTATTTTTCTTTGTTATATAACGAGTAGCCGCATTACCACCACTTGGTGAGAATTCAGAAGAACATACAACATTGGCGCCAGTTCCTGGTGTCGTATTTGCATCACTAATTGTAATCGTAGGCGTATTTAAATAACCAGAACCTGGATTAGTAATGTAAACGGACTGAATTGTGCCAGATGTTGTGTTAGCAGTAAAACCAGCGACCGCTTGAATACCACCATTTGCCGCTGTTGGTGCTGAAACGGATACGCTAATTGTATTTGCATTGTAGTAACCTGAACCACCAGATACTAAAGAAATAATACCATTTGAAAGACTTAGATTATTAATATTCCATTGAATGTTATATAAACTAGTTCCATCATCTGAGATAAACGGAGACATATTTGTATCAGTAGAACTCAATGAAGCATACATTGAAAACGTAGCAGAACTATTTGCTTGTAATAATCTTGGACCTTTATTGTCACTCAAATAAATGTTATCGTATGTTGGTGAACCGTATTTTCCAGGTACAACAGATTTTTGAACATCAAATGAACTTGTTGAACCAATTAAACCTTGGTATGTATAATTAACTTTTGTATTTGTTGGTATTAAATCTGTTGTAGTTAAGTTAAATGCGTGAGAAGTAACATCAGTATTTGTAAAGATGCCTTGGAAATTATTTACTAATCCAGAACCATAAAACTTTTGAATATCTTGTGTCATCAACTTACGAGTTGGTAAGTTTTTGGGAATAACAAATTGAATAGTAGGATTTTTTGTAGTATCAAATTTTGCCGAATTAACACTAAACATTAATGCTGCTGTTTGGTCTGCCGTCCATGTAATTGCATTTTGTGATATAAACAACGAAGCAACATATGGAGATGTTCCAATTTTAGTAATAGATGTCGGTGTAGGATCAGTAGGCAAGTTCTTAACTGTAGATGGTATTGCTGTGCCACCTTGTTTTGCTAGATAGATTTCGTAATCATTTGATGCACTATGGACGATAAATGCATATAAAGTACCTGGTTTAATATAAACTGGTGCTGGGAAATTAAATTCAGTATAGGTTGATGCATCTAAAATATTAGGCGAGTTAGAAACATTAACCTTATCTGCTGTTAAATTGACTAAAGAGTTATCTAATGTCTCGCCATTTGGATAACCGTTTGAAGTTCCTACAATAGATAATTCAACTGGAATATTACTTGTTGTAGGTTTACTTTGGAAGAAAAATTTAACAGATGTTAAAAATGCTCCATTTGGATATGTTGCAGGATCAATAATAAAACTTTGTGCTACAGGATCCCAAGGATTAAGAACTATAGCAGAATTAACTAAAACATTATCTTGATATTGCGTTCTAGTAAATGTATTTTTAGCAGAACTAATACTAGGAGAAAAATTAATTGCTTGTGACTTTGTTGATAAACCTGATGCTGTGTATGTTGCTTCTGCCCATGTGGATGCAGATGCACCACCGTCTGTTGCAACTGTTCTATTATCAATACGGAATATTCTAGAACCTGTTTTAAATGTATTTTGTGGAATATTAAATACGCCAGAGAAATCACCATTTTCATTCGTTGATAACGAAGGTGCCGTATTAGAAGAACCGTTTACGGAAATTAAATAACTTGTGTTTGTTCCTTGAATTGAATAAGTGGAAGTTACTATGCCACCTATGTAACCATTATTTCCTAATGATACATTTACTGGTGTATTTAAAGTAGCGATTCTTGATGCGCCATCATAAGCTGTAATTGTTGCTGTGTAAACTGATGTTTGTATTTTTGGTTGATAATTGACGCCATACGCAAGTTGCGAACCAGACAATAGTGGTTGTGAAATAAATGTTGTTGTAATATTAATTTTAGCGCCAACATAAAAATTATCTGAATTTTGTGCCATTGGATTTAAAGCAACCTGTGTAGCGCCAACATAATATACACCACCACCTGGCATACCAACTTGTGTTCCTGAGTTAGTAGGAATGACAGGAGGATTAAGAGAAGAAAATACTAATGTTCCTGCCGTTGTACCGTCAGATGCAAATGGTGCGGTAGAAATTGCTAAAGCTACCAAAGCATTTAAATTGAAATCGGTGGCAGAATTAGGATTATTACAATAAATTCTTATCTTATGAATACCTGCAGAGACATAAATTGCACTTGGAAATTGAGGATTATTTCCACTAGCAGTAAATTGTAAAACATTATCTAAGTAAAACGATGCGTTATAAGGTGAATCACCACCGAAATAGTAGTAGCCTGATGACGGAAAGTTTACATTGAATGCAGCATCAAATGTTGAAGGTATATTATTTGTTGTTTGAATACCTTGCCATATTGTTCCATAATAACTAGTAGCGGAATTCCAAATGCCATATAGATTTGAAAACTGCGAAGCGATATATTTTTGACTTGCGTAGATACCAGTAATGGTTACATTGTTTGCGTCAGAAAATGAACCACCGACCGAAGAAACATAACCCGAGGTATTCAGAGAAATAATTCTTTGATTGCCTGCTGTTCCGTAGGCTGTGTTCGCTACATAATTTCCGTTTGTATCATATTTTGCATTTGAAATAATATTTGTATTTGCTGTATATGAACTATGGAAATCTCCTGTAATATACAAACGAATATTATTAGTATTGGCGTAATTATATGTTGCAACAACTGTACCTATAGGATAAAAACCATTCCTTACTGTGTCATAAAAACCTATGACATCATCTTCTTCAAATGTTCCTTTAAGGTTATTCAATTCAATAATATTAGGAGCAACAATATATTTGTCAACACTTACACCATCAAACCAAGCCTTAACTGGTGTGTTTACTTTTAGGCCTTTTGCACGGAATATTACTTGTTGTTGTCTAATATATGGTTGTATAGAAACATCAGTAATAAAACCATTATTTTGATTATATGATGAACCTAGATTACTCCAATAGCCTAAAGTTGTTTTTGATGTTTGGCTAGCGTAAGTATTTGTCTGCGTTGATGAATAACCTACAATACCATAAGGACTAGGATTAATATCGTGACCAATTGTATATGTTGTGTCGCCGGTAGTTGAATACTGTGAACCAGGTATTGTTTGCCAGTTAGTAACATTTAAAACATTTAGTGTATCTGATTGCTGGTAAACTTGTAAATTTGGATCCACCAATAATAAATCAGGCGCTTTTGTATTATCTACCCAATTATCCATCGGAGGATTTAAACTACAGAATCCTTGAAATACTGGAGCAGAGAATGGATTTAAGTTAACGGTATTACTTGCTAATCTTTGTGTAATGATAGGCGAAACTGAATAAGGTAAAGAGTAATAATTTGTACCTTTACTAATTGTATTGACTGTATAACCTAAAGTAGATTGAACAGTTGCGTCCATATTACCTAAAGAACTAACTTGGTAAGCTGATTGTAGTGGATAATTTTTTACAACTTGTGAAGCAGACATTTGTTTACTTACACGGTCAATAGATGCAGAGAAATCAGGATTACCACTATCTGCTGTACCATAAGAACTAAAGTCATCAACGAGTATACCATTTTTAAATCTATTTAAACCATTGTTGTCTGTAACTTGTAAGTTAGATGCAGATTGTTCCAATACATTTAATGTTGTATAATATTCAATATTATTTACTTGTGTTTGTAAATTGGAAATATCTGACATGGTCCAACGGCGGTGTTGAACTGTTTCTAAAGACAAGTTTGGTAGTGTGCCTGTTGGCGCTTCACTAGGTAAATATGAAGTGTATGGTGTATGATAAAGATTAGCCAACAACAAAGAACCCGGAGGTGTAACAGGAAGTGTCGGATTAATTGCTGGATTACCTTGAATGACTTGGAAAGATTTATCTTTAGTAAGAACAAGTTTATCATTGCGAGGCAAATACCAAGAATAATTACTTATAAAATTTGTTAAATCTTCCGGAATATATGTGCCTGTAAATCCACTTGATATTGGATCGGCAGCATATTCAAAAATATAACCAGATACACCATTTTTTAATGTTGGTCTAAAGTCTAAACAGTCACGCAAGTTATATGTTGTACCAGATTTAGAAGTGTAAGTAGGTATAGAACCATAATTCTCTCCGCTATTTTTATACGACATATAGCTGAAGTAACCTGTGCCTAAGTTGTGCTTGTAGAAGTTGAATAGAACCAACAAATTTCCTTTTGGACGAGGAGCACCAGAGGCTAACTGAATATAAGAATAATCATAGTGTGAATCTTGTTGACCATTTACAAACAAGAAATTATTTGTAACATCATAAGCAGAACTAGACAACATAGAAATTGTTGGTACTGTTGCAGTAGAACCAGTATCAATAATTTTTACAATATTCTTAACGTCAGTTACATATAATAATTGTGGTTGTCCTGTACCTAGTAACGCCACATTTTTAATGTAAACTTGTGAATTTGTTAAATCAACATATGTATTTGAATTAATAATACCATCAGGACCAGCATAAGAAACAACCGTTGTATTTGCATTAACTAATGTTTTTGTTCTTAAGAATGGTGATGATGATGAACCTGCATCATTAATAGTTACTTTAGCAAAAATTGTAGCGTTTGATAAACTTTGATTATTCACCGTAAATGTTGCAGACTTACCAGAAATACTTACTGTATTACCTGATGTTACTAAATCTACAACGCTACCTGTTGATGTGTTAATTACAATAAAATTTTGTTTTACGATAGAAGAAGGTACTGTACCACTTACGCCTGCTGTAAATGATAAGTATCCTTGTATTGAACTATCCAAAGTAACTGTTCTTGTTGAAGTTGCACCGGCAACAGAGAAACCAACACCACGAAATACTTGTGTGGAATAATAAGAAGCGGTATCTAAATTACTAACGAAATCACTTCCTAATTTATAGACTAATTCTGGCCAACCAAGATTTTGATATACAGTATATGATGTTGGAATACCACCATATTTACTCAATGGATTAATATTTGCTGACGCTAAGATTGTTGTTGTGCCATTTGTGTTCGCTATTGTTTGGATAGATTGTGTACCTAAACGAATAGAAACATTTGAAGTGGATGTAGGAATAACAGGAAAGTTTGGATTTACTGTAGCAGTTTTTGTCGTTGCATTCCATGATGTAATTGTACCAGAATAACCTGTTCCTAAACCAGAATCAATTGTTATAACCGAATAATTATAAGCGTTTGCTGAACCAGAAAATTTACCTGTTGTATCATATACTTGAACTGAAGATAATGTACTATTTGATGTTGAATTACTCGTTAAAGTATTTGCGGTAATATCATAAACAAATGCTTTGTAAATATATGAGTTTGTATTTGTATCTGAAGTGTTGGTTACATAAATTAAATTACGAATATAACCTTTACCTACTAATGATGACGAATAAGTTGTCGTATTTGTTGAAACAATATTAGCTAATGGTACGGAATGTAAATCAACAGGCGAACCTCTTGTTACATCCAATACACCATTTAATGTATCAACATAGAAAAAATTACCATAATCCACAGTTACAGCATTAGTATTTTGTGTTGCTGTGGTTCTTGCTCTACTGTTTGTAATTATATAATTTGATTGATTTTCTAATCGTTTACCATCAATATAAGCAATACCGGGACCAATATTGATATCATACAATGCTGAATTTGCTGTGTTACTTTTTGGTGAAAAATTAAAATCAGAAACAATAAAATCGCCATTTGTTTCTTTTGTTCTCTTAGATAGGTAATCATCAATTGTGGAATATATTGTACTATCTACCTGTTTTTGAATAACACCATTATTAATAGTTAATAATTGAATGAAAGTATCATCATTACCATAAGTGTCAGGAAGTGTCTGTAGATTTAAAGTAATACGATAACGGTCAGCACCTGGTGCTTGATAGTTTGATGCGCCAGTTGCGGGATCCAATAGGGACGAATCGTCTGCACTAGTTACTGTAGTTTCATTGATTCCTAAACCTACTCTTAAGGATGGTACATTATCATATTTGTCAAGTATAATAGTTTGTGGTAAAACATTAACAAAATTACCAATTGAATATTGTGATGTTGTACCATCTGTATTTGTTACTGTATTATATCCGTTAATTACCCAAAAAACACCAGCGGCAATAGAAACAACAGAAGAAAGACCAACCGATGTTGTGCCTCCTGATGTACCAATCGTTGTGGCAAATGGAACAGTAGAAGTTGCATTTATAACATATAAAGTTTGACCATCAGAAAATTGTAAACCTGACAAATAAGTTACAATTAAAGTTGGTGGGTCGCCAGCAGTTACTGCAGTACCAGTTGCTTCTGCTGTTGCAATAACTCTTGCTACTATTGTTCCTGTTGCATCAGTAATTAATTGATTTAAATAATTTGAAGAAATAATTGAAGAACCGCCAAATGCCACATTTAATTTAATATAATTACATTTTAAATTTGTAGTTACTTGACCACCAGAAACAGGAGTGTTTTGTGAATAAATTGAAGATGCAAATTGAGAAATTTGATTTTGGAGAATAGTCTGAGATTGTGTTAATTCTCTCGCCTGCACTGCATTACCAGGTTTAAATAAAATTCTGTGGTAATTATTTTCTGGATTGAAATCGTCAAAATATGGCGAAGTATTATAATTTATCATTGTGCTATTTTCCTAAGTATTGCTTGGATATTTAATAATCGTTTTTAAAATCTTAAAACTAATCTAAATTGTTCATTACCATTTGCTGAACGCTGAACTGGTATTCTGTTTTCCAAATAACTCATATAACCTGAACCAACGGACCAAGATGTTGGTGAATAAGTTAACAAAACTCTTGAAATACCAGAAGAATTTCCTGTTAATGAACTTCCTAAAGTATATGTGCCTTGTGTATTTATCAGCGAAATAATATTGTTTGAAGTATCAAATGAACAACAAGTTGCCTTAAATGTGGCGGATGATAAAGTTGAACCTTGAAAAACTGTTTCGCCTGATGTAAATGTTCCTAAACCGTATGATACCGTTGCTAAATCACTTGTATTATATAGTGTTGATGTAGGTGCAATTCCTGTTTTTAAAATTGGATTTGTAATAATTCCTAATTGGCGATAACTAATATTTGTAGGAACATTACCTGATTCTGATTCATCAAACTCTGCACTTATCATAACATGATTACAACCTAACTCTGAAACGGGGTCGGAAGCATGACCTCCAACAGGGGAAACAATGACGTTAGCAGTAGCACCAGAACCTGATAATCCTGATACCGGTGCAATTGTAACTGTTGCGTAAGTATAATTATTTCCTGTATTTGTTACAAGAACATCTTGCACAATATTATTAAATACATTTGCTTGGGCTGTTGCGCCTGTACCATCACCACCAATTGTTACTGTTGTTGTTGAGTAACCGTTACTGTAGTTATTTCCTGAATTGGTAACATTGATTGCATTGATAGAACCCATTTTTGCAGGTAAAAGAGGATTAGGTGTGGAACTACCAAATGATATAGGCATCCAATTGTTATCAAAGAAGTCTTTCTTTAAACCTTTATCTATGGTTGTTACATAAATCCACTTATACCCATCGGCCAAATATAGTGTTTGTGTTACATCTGTTGTACCTGCTTGTAATAATGGCTGAACGGTAGAAGGAACACCTTTATTATTTGATAAACATTTAAAAATTTGGTCATAATTATTACGAACATAGAATTGTGAAATAATTACACCATTTGAATCAACCGCCAGAACATCGGTATAATCAGAATAAGGAACATAAACATTTCCTTTTATCCAATCAATACGAGGAACAACAGGAGAAAAATTTGCAGACGATAAAGCTTTTGCTGCAAACACATTTTTAAATGCTTTTTTGATATATGATTGTGTTTGACTAGGCGATTCTGGATTTAAATCATCCGGCCAAGCATCAACTTTTCCAATAAAAAAGAATGAACTGGACTGTTTGAGATAATTCAGTTGTACCTGTACAACCGAACCGTAAGTTGTTAATAATCCGTTTACTGTATTTGCCATAGTTTATTTATTCGTTAATTTCCGACTCTCATTACTGCATAATTCAATACAATAGCGTCTGAGTGAGATGAACCACCACCAGAATCAACATTATATACTGTAACATTAAAACTACCAACAGAAACATTACCAACACCAACAAGATATGGATTTGGAGTTGTTACTGAATTTTGAACATTTAGAATAATAATATCATTACTGTGTTTAACATAACTATTATTAACTGTGAATGTGACATATGCTTGACCAGCTAATGCAGCATTATTCGTTGTAATTTGTCCAGTAATACCATTGGATGTAACTGCCGTAGATTTACTTGTTAACTGTGTAACCATTCCATTAGCAGTAGCAGAACCATAGACAAAAGTATTTGCAATAATTGTATTTGCTGATATATTACCAGAAACAGTAATTGTATTTGCAATAATATTATTTGAAGTTAATGTTTGTGTGGAATCATTAATACTAACTGTATTACTTGCTGTGATATTGTTGGCAAAAGCATATAATAAAGAACCATTGGTACGACCATACGCTTCTCTTAATTCGTTTTTAATAAACAACTTACCTTGAGTTGCGTCACTTAGAATAACTTTACCTAATTGAACAACAGTATTTGAATTTCCTGACAATGGTGCCACATTTGATGATTGACCTGGTGTTGTTGATAAGAATAAAATATCACCATTCGCACCAAAACTTGTTGTATTGAAATCTTCAACAATACCTTGTGAGTATGCAAAACCATATGCCGAATTTGCAATTGCATTTTTAACAAAACCAGCAACTGTTGCATTTGCTGAATTAGTTGCATCTGCCAAAGCAATATAAGGAATTTGATTTGCAGTAACACCCGGTACTAAACGAACAAATGAATTAATAGGAATTGTTGCTCCAGTGCTATTAAATGCACGGAAGAAAAGAACTTTAGAAATTGAAAGTCTATCACCAGGAATATCGGTATCTAAAATCAATGATTGCGTATTAGAATAATACCATAACTGTGCTGTTTGTTGTGCAATTGCGCCTGCTTGTGTCGTCCAAAGAATTGAATTGGACTGTGAAGTTGTTGTAACTACATTAGAAAAGAAAACATTACCTAATAAAGTGTTCGCTGTTAAGTTGCCAAGAACCACTAAATTTTGATTAAATGTTGCTGTATTGGAAGTAATTCTATCAACAGAAATGCTTTGACCTGGTGTATTTGCAATCAAATTACCAGAAAGTCTTAGTGTTTGTAATTGAATGGTTGCTGTATTTTGAACTGCCGTATTTGCAATAGAGTTGGCTAAGTTTGCTTGATTGTATGCAGACTGAATAGAAGTATTTGAATATAATGTAGTGCCGTCAGAAAAAGTAATACCATTACTTGAAACATTTAATGATTTTGTAATAGATACGCCACTAGAATTTATACTCATTATAATATTCTGTGATAATGTACCGCCAGCAAAAAAGTTAACATTTGAATTGGCAGTTGCAACACCAATTGCCAAATTAGCAGTTTGCCCAGCAAGTCCTCCTTGAACATACAAATAACCATCAAGTGCTTTTGCCACAGTAAATGTCGAATCATTAAATGTTGAGTTATTTAAACCCATGTCCAAATAATATGAAGTGTCCGTACCCACATCTGCCGTTGAGATATAGTCAATAGAACCTGCCGCATTTAAATTTTGTGCTGAAACTTGTGCATATTTACCTGAAAGACCTGTAAATTGTGCCACAGTATTAGGAAGTAGCACACCACCTGTACCAACAATTAAAGTATTATTTGAATATAAAGAATTACCTAAAGCCTGTGCTGAAATTTTAGTCGTTTGTCCTAATGTTAAATCCACAGTAGGAAAAATAGATTGTGCTGGATTACTATTTAAATTTGAACTTGCAGGCAATCCTGAAATTTTTACATAACTCATTTACTTTTTCCTATAGTACGAATTGTGAACCATCTTCTGTTATTAAAACATCGTTATTTTCTGCATATAAAACAATTACTTGTGGTAAAACAGTAACACCACCAACAAGAACATTACTTGATATAACATTCTTAGTTAATGTCAAATAACCAGATTGAGGTGTGCCATATGAACTATTAACTAGTATCGTTAAGCCAGTAGAACCATCATTTGGTTGGTCTACATGAGTGACTTGTTTAAATGTTACACCATCAAATGAAACACTATCGTAAATATTAATAAAATCACTAACTCTAGAAATAATATTACCGGTTGCTATATTCCAAGCATTTGTTAATGTATTGATATTTATAAGAGAAGAACCTGCGGCCGCTGTGGCTATTGCAACATTTGGTACGGTTGTTGTCCAATTATCTTCCATGGTAACTGTATTTGCGGTGGAAGAAATTACTTTTGAATAGAAAGTATGGCCAGTTTTTGGTGTAATTGTTATCGTAGAATTTGGTAATAAAACTTCAGCAATATTTGCGCCTGATATATTACTAAAAACAATGGTATTTGCTAATGTAGGAGAAATGTTTGCAATATAAAGACTGTTTTCTATATAATAACTTAATGGGCTAATTGAATACTCTTTTGATTCTATTTGTGTATTTTGTGTATTAAAAGATTTATTATTTTTTAATAAGTTATAGGTGTTATATTTCAATCCTAACGGATGCAAGAACGCTAATGCCGAATCTTTATAACTTGATAGTGCTTTTTCTAATTGTAAAATGTAAGAGTAATTATTATAGTTTTCATTTTCCAATACAGAATATGCTGATGGATGACCATCTGAATTTTGGTAAAAACCTGAACCCAAAAGAATTTTATTTATAAATTTGGCTGTAGCTTTAGCTGCTCCGTTACCGTATATCTTTCTACCTTGTGTGTAAATTCCTGATGTCGTGTTTGACATTTGTAAATTTGCACCTATATCTACGCCATTTCTTGCTATGTAAATATTGTTTGCTAAATTTAATAGTCCATTATAGTTATATACTCTTAAATTATAATTACTGTTGAACGGATTAGTTGTATTTGCTGAATATATTGCAATACTATCTACATTTGCAGTAAAGGTAGAACCACTTAAAGTGCCTTGATATATCACATCACCTTTTTTAGGAGGATTAGAAGAATTAACATTGTATACCAATAAATCTTCTACTCGTAATGAAACGCCTGGTGCTGAAACATAATCTTGACCTGGATTTGTAATTGTAATTTCTAAAAGTTGTCCTGATGATGTTGAAGTTACATTAAATAGTGCATCACCTCCTACTAGGCCAGGTATAACGATTGATGCTCCTGTTCCTGCTGAGGAATTTACAGTAACAGTAGGTATACCATATCTATAACCCATACCACCTAAAGGAGCTACAATTTTTTTCTCGGGATCAGAAACATATGTTATACTTGTGATTGCACCTGTTCCACTAACCGATGTAACATTAGCATAAGCACCTAAACCAGGTACATCTTTACTAAAAACGATTCGGTCATTAATTGCGTAATTTGAACCACCAGAAAGAATTGTAATTGGAGCTAATATACCAACATTAGGTAATGATTGTAATGTTGAAGAATCTGTTGCATAATAACCGGTAGCATTAGCATAAGTTGTTGAATCATAACCAGAACCACCAGAGGTAACCGTTGCAGATGCAATACCATAAGTAGTTAATATAGGGAAAGATAATGCTTCGGATAACTTTGTATTAGCATTTGCATTTACTAAATTAGCAAATTGATAATTACTAGAAGATAATAAAATTGGTGCATGAGGTAAAATTGTATCTGTATTTACCAGACGAATCGTATAAGTATTGGCATCAAAAGTTGTTGCAATTGCGGCCGCATTTGAACCAGTTCCTGAACCTGAAATAATTGAGACAGTTGTAAAACCACCTGGTCGGTAACCTTGGCCACGGTATGTCGGTGTTAATTTTGTAATACTTGCACCAGTTACCTGTGAGACATATGCCGAAGCACCAATCGCATTTGCTTTGTTTGGATTTAAACCACCGAAAAATACAACGGGGTCACCTACACTATAATTTGTGCCGTTATTCGCAGGGTCTACTATTACACCTGATAATTCACCTAGAATTTGTGCACTTAAAATTGAATTATTAAATAAAACAGAATTATTATTTACATCAACAACCGTAACAAATTCACCTGAAATAAAATCTCTTTGTATATTTGAAAGAATAATTTGTATACTTGTTGTACCAATAATTACATTTTCAATTGTACAATAACCTTTTGATGTTTGTCCGAATAATTTATAACCAATTGAATTTAACCAAGTAGGGTCATTTGTCGCTAATGTTAATGACCTTGTTACGGTCCATTTACCATCAGATGCTCGTAAAACATAATCTTTAGAATTATATAATTCAACATCAGTATTATAAAGAACACGAAACAAAAATTTAAATGATGATGCATTGCCTTTTGCTTGGTATAATTCTTTTGCAATTTTTGTTAATTTTCTTTGGTCTACAAAAGCATTACTAGGAAAAAAAGTTAAAAATTCATCACGATAGTATTTTAAAAAATCTTCTAATGTATTATCAATATCAAAATAATTAGGTATATTTTTTGAACCATAGATTGCGCCACCTTGTTGTTCCATCCAATCATAGTATGCTTGTAAAAACAAAACAAAAGTTTGATAATCACCGTTTTCTGAAATGAATTTTGGTAATTGTGTTGGAACTAATAACGAAGTTTTGGTAATGTAAGACATTAAGTTTTTAGTTTATTGTTGTTAAGTTAACGGAAACTGACGATGAATCTTTTGAATCTAAAGTAATTAGTTTATCGTAAGATGAAGAAACTATCCTTTTTTTAGCAAAAGCATTAAATCTCATTATACCATCTGTATTATTTACTAATGTCGGATTAAAATTTGTTAATGTTATTTCACCAGTATCATAATCTACATAACCTGCGTTTGAATTTAAAATATTCTTAACGCCATTTGAGAAATAATAGCTTCTTAAGTTACCATAATTTCCTCTTAAAGTACCTTGAGCTACAGCACCAGAACCTGTTGGGTCAGAAATAATAACAGTTACTTGTGTAAAACCTGAACCACCTGATATTACGGTGATGCCGGTGATAACACCTTGAACTACCGTTGCGGTAGCAGTAGCACCATTACCATCACCAGATATGAAAACTTGTGGAGCGGTATAACCTGAACCTCCTGAAACTAATGTAATTGTATCAAGATTTGTGGTTGAATCTGGTGCAGGCTCTAAGTATACATTATCGTAATAATTACCTTTAGTATCATATGTTGCAAAAGAAGGAGTGATTGAAAGTTGTTTATTACCTGTTGCTAATTCAATTGGATTACCAAAATTAATTGTGTAATTTTGACTTGAATTTAAATTAGGTATAAATCTTTTTTGTAAGTATAAATCAAAATCAACAGAAACGATAGAATAGTCTAGACTCTTAATGTATAAAATTAAATCACTAATAATAAAAGTTGAATTGAAATCATTTAAATATTTATTACAAAAATTAATTGTTCCTTGTGTTACTAATTGTGATATTTGTGAAGAAGAATATGTTGACTTTTTAGAATCATATAAAATATTTGCAGATAACAATAAGTAAACATAATCAATATCAATAATTTTTGGTGTAACAGTTAAAATAGAAATTGGATTAATAATATTATTTGTAATAATTTGTTTTTGTGCTTCTGTTAAAGCGTATCCACCTGAAGGCTTTGCTGCAATGTAAATGATACCGTATACTGGTGGGTTATTTTCTTCACCGCCCCATACATTAACAGCATCAAATGAAAGACCTTCTGTATTTTTTTGTAATGCTGTGATATAATCATCTTTTGTAACTGCACGTCCTTGCGCTGCATATGACTTTGGTGCTTGGAATTTAATTGAATCTATGGTTTCTTTATTTTGACCACTACTTGCGGCCGTCACAGGGAAAATGCTATATGTGCTGTAACCAGGTAAAGAAGTCATCAAAGAAAAATTATTTGCATTATATGCTGATGTTCCGTCAGTTACAATATAAGAAATTGCTACAATATTACCATCGGATAATTTATTTCCTAATGCTCCGTCACCAAAATAAATTTCGTAATAACCATTTGTAGCTTCTTGTAAGAAATATACAGGTGAACTTGACGTTAAAGATAGATAATTTTGTGCTTCGGTATATACTACAAAATTTGTATTTGATGAAGATTGTTGAACAGTTACTTGAACGCTTGAAGTATCTACGTTTGCATCGGGTATTTGAAAAGTATAAGTCGGATTAATAACACTATTAACACTATAAGTGTATGTTGCGGGTATACCTTGTTTAATTTCAAGATTATTGAATGACGCTACATTATTAATTGTGTTGACTGTTGTTGTATTTGTTGTAACAAAATTATAGTTTACGCCTTTAATTGGTTCAGACATAAAATTAGTAAACTTAGGTAAAGTATATGATGCGGAAGTTACGCCACTTAATGCAAGATTAATAGTGGCAGTAGGAGCGATTGCTGATTGTGGTGTGTAATTTAATAATTTTGCGTGTGAAATAACAGAACTTCTTTGAACTGCTGAATCCAAAAACATCTCATTTGCCACCATATTTAAATAATAGGCGTTATATTGAGTATTGTATGCAAGAACATCAAGTAAAACTGATAGTGCTGAACCAGAAAAGTTGTAATCTTTAAATGTGTCTTGTGATTTTAAGTAATTGATAAAGTTAGATTTAATATTAGTAAAATCTAGCTCGGCTATTTGTATATTTGTGTTGGAAGCCATTATCTAGCCCTTTGAAGTGTTAGATTAACATTTGTTGCGCTTGTATTATTTCCAATAAAAAGACTAATGGATACTGAATATGAATTATTATCTGGTAAAACTGAAACATTAACAAAATTTATAGAAACTCTAGGATCATAATTTTTTATTGTAGTTTTTATTTCATTCACCAAAATAGAAGCAGTTATCTGGTCAACAGGTTCAAACAATAACTGATTTACATTAGAACCAATACCTGGTTGAAATAATCTTTCATAATAACTAGTAGTAAGAAGATTTCTTATTGCACGAACCACCGACTGCGTGTCATAGCTTAATGCGACATCATTAGTCACAGGTGTCCTATTAAAGGTTAAATCTAAGTCGGAGTATATGTTATTTAAATTTGCCATTCTATATTTATAGAGCTTAGGAATGAAAACGCTTTTCGGAATCTTGGATTGCGGTCAAATTATTTTTAGGCCCGAACGCAAAATTTTGAATTTTTTAGGAAGAACTTAATTTTTGTAATAAACTAGGCGTTCCTACAACATTATTCACCAGATAACTCATTGTTCCGCCCATATTATTGAAAGATTGTATAAAACCAGTATCTTGAGATGTTTGTAATGAATTTAAGAAAAAAGTACAATCTTGAGTTCTTTGATTGTATAAAACATTTTTTGTTGAAATTGTATAATTTTGAATATTTGCAATTTCAGCCGGTGCTAAATTTGAAGAATAAGTTATTAAACCTGTGTCAGGATCAATAGAAGAATTAATACTACCAGCGTATTCGTTAGCATAAAATGTTAATTTGATTGTATTTGCCTGTAAAATATCTGGTATAAAAAGACTAGTAAAACTACCGAGAATTACGGCAGTATTTGATACACCATCTGTTTTGGCCAATAAATTCATATTTAATTGGCCTATATTTTGCGCTGATTCTAATGAAGGTATACCATATGTTGTAGAAACTGTTACGCCAGCTAGGTTGTTTGTGTGCGTTAGAAATTTATTTAATTCAATTACCAAATTACTAGCTAATCCAGAAGTAGTCGTATCTCCTACTAATGTTGAATTAGTAAAAATACTTGTCGTATTGGTTATCATACTGTTTACATTACTTGCTGTTGGATTTTGATAATAATTAGTTCTTGAAACTGGACCAGCTGCTAAATCTGCGCTTTGCCAATTTTTTAATGGTGCAGCCGAAGCCATTAAATTCAATGAATTTGCAGCGTCACTAGATAAGGTTTGCGAGCTACCAAACCTAGTTGTATCAAAATTAAGTCCTAATCTACTATAAATTCCCATAATATTTTCCTATTACATTGATGGAGTCGGTCCGCCTGTGACTCCAAAATCTTTTGATAAAACATTATGAAAATGTGAATCAAAAGCTCCTCTCATTTGTGGTGCACCTCCTTGAGGATCCATTAAAACACCACCATATGTCTGTACTGTACCATTGATTTGTGGTGCTGTGACCGAAGTTGACGCAACGATTGTACCGAATGTTCCTGTTGGTGTTGAAAACCCTACATTAATACCACCTAAAGTATCTATTCCTACAGTTGCAAATACTTTGGATTTAGAATTAATGTTTCCTTGTGAAGTTAATGATTTACAAGTTACCGCACCTTGAATTATTACATCACCTTGAATATTTACTGAATCTTGTGTGTTTAAATTAATATCACCGGTCGCTGAAGTAATATTAATATCATTTTGTGCAGTAATATCAGTTTCTCCTGCACAATATACACTTGAATCGCCAGTAACAATAGCACTAAGAGTACCATCAATTTGTGAATACATATTACCATATACATGGAGGCTTGAATTGCCATATATTTCTACTTTACACCCACCTTGAATAACTACACTATCATCACCTACTATAACTGTAAAATTATTACCTTGAACAACTATATCTCTACCACCGTCTGTATGCCAATGTTCATATGTGCCTGCTGTACCGTGTTGCCATCTTCTAAATTCATTACCCGGTGTATCATCTGAAATATCTTGATGACCCGATTCTGTTTGTTTTACATTAATGTAAGGATAAACACCAACCTGCGTATTTGCTGCGGAAGTTACTATACCATCATATATAAAATCAGCCATTTTTAAGGTTTCCCGTATCCAGCAGAAGGATTAGGGTTTCCAGAACCGGTTGCCGTAACACTTACTAAACTATTTGTTGTTGATGAAAAACTTTTTACACTTGCTGATAAAACAGAAGCGGCTTGCTTTGAATTAGTTGCTAGTGAAGAAGGTATTGATGAAATATTTTTTGCTAAATTATTTAAATTTTGTCCTGTTGATTTTATACCACTCACGGCGGTTTTTGTTTGGGATATTGCAATTGTAGTTTGTTGTATTAATGAACCAATATCACCCAAATTAACAGTCAACGCAATTTTCAACGCTCTTTTTAATAGTGCAAGACATTGTTGTAGAGTTTGTGCAATTTTTGCTGGTAAAGTTTTAATGAGGTTAATGAAACCATTTGCATAAAGAATAAAAGAATTTACCTCTTGAATTGTTTTGTTAAGTTTGTATAAAACTTTATTAATAAATTTAAGTGCAGAAAGTGCATCTTTAATTAAATCTTTTGCTAATGTGTAGACTGGACCTAAAAGTGAATCGGATAAAATAGTATCAACGATTGCATTTCTTGCACTTTGTATTGCTGACGCAACTGTTGAATTTAAACGAGCAATTTCTACTGCTACTATTCCTTTAGGATCGCAAACATGGAATATCTGTGCATTGCTAATTGCAATACTTGTACCTTGAATATATCCTCTGGCTGTTTGTGGAATAGTAGAATAACCAGTTTGAATACTATCACCTTTATTAGCAGATTTAGGAGGATAAGGTTCAATGTACCTTGCGTAGTTTCCTGGCGCTGGGGTTAATTGTGTTACGACTGCACCAAATGTAAATGTATTAGTAGCCATAATTGTCTCCTTGATAATTGGTTTCTTCGGTTTCTTGTTTAATACCTGGTATTACGCCTAACATGATAGGAGATTGCGCTGCTTCACCGTCCATAAAAAAACCAATAACCCAATCGTATAATGGTGGCGCTTCAAAATACTTTGAATTATTTATTGGGTACATAGGCATAGCCCAAGGTAAATCTTCTGTAACAATTTCGTCACCGTACCAACCAAAAATACGCACTTGACATCTTCCCATACCTAAAGGGTCTGCACGATTTTCTATTTGTCCCATCCACCAGATGAATCCATTTAAGCCGGCAAAATTAAAATTATTTGTACTTTTCATTAAATATATCCTGAAACTGCTGCACTCCAAGTAGGATTTCCATTATCATTTGTAGGATAAGGATAAGGGTTACTATCTTTTGTAATTTCAATAATAGTTCTATAACTTGTCATATCAATAATATGTTTTACACCTGTTATTATATAGTTACCTGAATAATAGTTATCCAGAGAAGCATTATTGGGTTGTTTTGAACCTAAATTAAATGTAATGATACGGCCGATAGTTAAATTACAATCACCAGGAACTACTAGGCGAACTCTGGTATAATTTAATAGTCCTAATTGTGCCGTTCTGTAAGGTATAAAAGTTTCAGCATAGATATCACCTTGTGTCGCACCAGGATCACTTGCTATATAATCAGTATTTATATTGTCAAAATTTGAAAAGATTAATTTTAATTGTGCTTTATGTGTCTGATTAACAGCATCACCAAAACGATTGGTGGAGTTATCAACAATTGGAAAAGGATTTAAAGATTGAGAATTTTGTAAATAAATTCCGTAATCAAAATTAGTCTTTTTTCTTTTTCTTGTTAAGGGATTTACAGAAATTAATTGATTCGCAAAAGTACCATTTGTAATACCATTTAATGTATCAAAAGAATCTAATATTTCGTATGATAATACATTATATAATTCAAATAATAAATTATTTGGTTGAAGATTTTTTGGTTTATAAGAATATGCTTGATAAACAGGTAACTTCATTAATGTTTGTAATGACCTTAATTGAAATCCGTTTTTATCTTCATAAAACAACATATCAGCACCAGGATTTGAAGGATTAGGCCGTGCATAATTCAACATAAAATTAATAGCATCAAATGGCTTTAAAGTTGGTATAATTAAATCATATTGACCGTAAGTCGGTTCAATGGTACCTATTCGTGTGCTTGGTACACCAAGATAATTATTGAGTATGTCGTAAATATTATCAGATATTGCACTATTTCTATATCGTTTGCTCATTTTATATTGCTCTGATAACAATAGTTCATCGGAACAGAAATTAATTATATAAGATTCTTTGTAGGTGGTGCCTTCAAGTTTTCTTTTGCTTACTTTGTAAACACGAAATATTTTGTCAATTACATTGCTATCATCACCAAATTTACTAAAACGAACTCTTAAATATTCGGTACCATTGAGTGCTAGAGTTTCAATAAAACCTGATGCTTCTGCTATTAATACATATCCTGAACAAACGCTTGCAAATAAATCTTCTACATATGACATTTCTACCATAGATAATTTTAAATCAAAAGAAGCAACAGAGGTGTGAATGACTAATGTTTCTAACGAATAGTCTTTTGAATTTTTTATGCCTGCCATATTATTTCTTCATTAAAGATGCAAAATCTCTTTCAAGTTGTGAAGCGTAAGATTTATTAATTAAATTAATATTTCTTTTGGATTCGTTTTGTTGATTTTCATAATCATAAATGCTTTGTGCATTAATTAATATTGTTTGTGTTACAGTTGTACCATTTGTAAAACTACTTGTTGTTACTCCTTGTGTTGCAGTATTATATGTATTTTGGTCAATGATAATAGTTTTAACTGTTTGTTTATTTGATGTGTTATCTAGTGTTATGATTGTTTTGGTATATTGATATACTGTATTTTGTGTATATGTTAATACTGATGTGTTATTATTTGCCGCATCAGAACCATATTTGTCTTGTAGATAACTTAAAAATTCATTTGTTTTTAATGGCCAATCCCATAAAGGGTCATACAATTGATTACCATAAAAAATCATCCAAAATCTATCTTGGTCGCCATAATATTTTGTTGCTATAATGTCAGGTCTATCACCATCTTGTATACCGTATGTATAGAATATTAAAGGATTTTGTGATAGCGTAGAAAGAATACGAGTTCTCACCATAATGTTTGTCATGATGATACCGTTACCCTTGTAATCGGTTGTTAGTATTTTAGGAAAAGAATTGAAGAATAACATTATCGTGCCTGGTCGTTTTCAAATGATTTCATCTTGTCTCTTGTGAGAATATCCATTTCTTTAAAAGAAAGATTTAGTTGTGTTTGAACCATTGCACCATCATCATATACTGCTAATCCGTTAGGTGCATTGTTAATATCTATTGACTCCAATACACAATCGCCATATCTTGGAAGAACAGTACTTTCTTTACCATTAATAACAAATTGTAAATTGAATACGGAAGGAGGTACTAAAAACATATTTTCTGTTGAATTTGCTGCTTGATTAAAATTACTTGAAGTTCCTAAACCAACACTCAAACTAGGTGAATGATGATATCTAAATTTATCAATAATTTCATTTACTTTTTGCGCTTCATCACTTGACTTTGGTGTAAAAATAAAACTTAATTGAAAACTTCTTAGTCCTGTGCCACGATAAACCATTTGCAATTGCGGATTTAAAGCGTAACCTTGTGCTCTTTGTAATAAAGTTACAGCATTATCTACATTTACACCAGGAATACCTCTACCAAGAGTATCTAAACCACCACTAAGCGCTTGTAATGCGGCTGGATTTGATGAAATAATGTTTCCTATACTTTGTGTTTTTTTTGCTCCTGCGATACTATCAACTGCTCGTAATGTTGTTAGTGCTGGTCCTAAGTCTTTCGTCAAACTCATTTCTTCAAAGTTAGCATGGTAAGTAGCATTAAGTGTATCGGGCATATACAATGAAATATTACCTACATTTTCAGAATATTGTGGTGCAAAATTTAAACCACTCTCTGCAATGCCTCCAATATAGCCCAATGCCTCACTAGCACCATCTTCAACTAAACCTGAAAGTCCTCCCGTAAAAATATTTTCAATACCACCTACATAACTTTTACGGTATTCTTTAACGCTCTTGCTTGCGTTTGTAGCCAATTCACCAAAACTCGGTAAGTTAACCACAGCATTACTCTGACCATTCGTACCTACAAAAGAAGCATTTTTTCTTATTTCTTTGATTGAAAAATTAACCCAATGATTTTTTTGATTTTTTTCATTGGGAGGTCCCACTAGTGGGCCACCACCTAAATCGCTAGGATATCTTAACGAAGCATTATTCGGTGTTGTGTATAAAGACGCTAAAGGTCCTCGTATAACATTCACATCATCGGTAGCGTCTGTAGAACGAAAAGTTCCATTCGGGAGTTCCGTTAATGTGCTTCCGTCATCAAAAATAGTAGTTGGCATTTAATTTATTCCGGTTAATATACATAGTATTTATAGTGGAAAAAGGAAGAGCATGAAATACTATCAAGGTATCTATAAAGTTAAAAATCGTAAAAAATATAAAGGTGACCCGGATAATGTCATTTATCGTAGTTCTTGGGAGAGCAAAGTTTTTTCATGGATAGATAATAATCCTAATATCATTAGTTGGGGTTCTGAAGAATTTCATATTCCTTATATGAGTCCTGTTGATAAACGACCACACCGATACTTTCCTGATATCATTGTTCAAATGAAAACGCAAACAGGACAAACAAAAACGATGGTTTTAGAAATAAAACCTTTGGCACAAACACAAATGCCTAAGCCTAGACAGCGCATTACTGAAAGTTATAAAAATGAAATTAAGACATACGCTGTGAATCAGGCTAAATGGAAAGCTGCCGATGAATATTGTAAAGACCGTGGTTGGGAATTTAAAATCATAACAGAAAAAGACCTTGGTATCTAACTAAATAACTCTATGACATCTAAACTAACGGAACTGGCGCAAGAAAGAAAAGCGGAAGGACATAAAATGTCCTCAAGAGAAGCATATCAATGGCTTTTGACAAAAATTTCTGCGTTAAGAAATCCTTCTGTTATAGCCAGAACGATACAAGATGAAGAATTAAGACCGGGTAGATTTAAATTAGGTCAGTTATATTACT
>Ga0209189_1000694_pt1 | contig 27066 bp, 20 predicted proteins | sample C_130820_EF_Meta_FD_187308 | JGI IMG/M metagenome (GOLD analysis project Ga0209189, IMG submission 187308) | Freshwater microbial communities from Lake Croche, Canada to study carbon cycling - C_130820_EF_MetaG (SPAdes) (version 3) | ecosystem: Environmental > Aquatic > Freshwater > Lake... | reverse complement strand
CGCTCGCCGCGGCCGTCGACGCGGGAATGCCGAGACCGAGTGCGAGGCACACGGCCGTCAGGCTGGCGACGGCCTGCGCCTGACGCCGCGGCGGCGCGGTGCGACCCGCGGGCATGGGCCGATGCGCGTCGGCAGGAAACGAGCACCGGCCGGCTCGATGGCCGTCCGCCTGTGGACGCACAGCCCGTGAAAGCACAGCCCGTGGAAGCACAGCCCGAGGACGCACAGCCCGAGGACGCACAGCCCGAGGACGCACAGCCCGTGGAAGCACAGCCGCCGGGATCGCCGGCACGCGTTCCGGGCGCGGCAGCGCCAGCGGAACCCGGCGGTGTGCCTGCGCGGTCCGACGTTCGCAGGGATTTTTCCAGGGGATGTCGGTGGGCAGACTCATGGCGGGCGTCCTGCGAAAGTCATGAGCGGAGGACGGCGGCCGAACGGCCCGATCCGCGCCGCCCTCGGCCCGTCGCCGCGTCGTGGCGGCGGTCGCCAGTATAGGCGATTCCGGCGTTCCTCGTGCGGGCTGGAAACAGCTGAACGCCGCCCGCGTTTCTCACAGGTTGTGCACCGCGTTTTTTCCCCGTCTGGCAACATCTTCCACGCGATCGTGGACGCGTTCGTGCATGGTCCGTGCATGGTCGTGGCGCGGTCGGAATCGTTCTCGCCGCCGCGCTGCTGTCATGGTTTGACAGCACTGCCTGCACTCCTATACTCGCCGCCCGATCACGAGTTGATCCGAATCACGGATGGGCACGAGTCGGCGGGAACGCGGCAGCCGGGTGAAATCACCCGCTTTCCGCGGATCTGCCGGTGCGTGTGGCGCGGGGTGCAAGGAGCAGCCATGGCAAGACGAGCGCGGGCAGCCGACGGGACTCGAGGTGCCACGACGGCGCGGTTGTCGCAGGCGGTGGTGCCGGGTTCGGTGGTGCCGGGTTCGGCCGCGATGGATTCGGTGGTGGATGCCGCGAAGCCCGATGTGGCCGACCTGATCGGGCAGGCGCTGCGCGAAAGAATCGGTGCCGAGCGGCATGCCGTCTGGTTCGGCGACGGCGTGGAGATCGTCGTCGCGGGCGGTGTCGGCGACCCGGGGGCGGATCGGCCCGAGATCGGCGTGGTGGTCGGCGCCGGCAGTGGTTTTTCGCCGGAGTGGCTCAAGCGCACGTTTCGGGCCGACGTCGAGGCGGCGGTGGCGGCCGTCTGCGGCGGGGCCGCGACCGTGGTCTGGCGGAAGTCCGCGGTGCCCGCGGCGGCCGAGCAGCCGCGTCGGCGGGCACGCACAGCCGAGGTGGCACCCCGCGAGCCGGCCGCTCGTTCGCGGCATGCCACGGGGTCGGCGCCGGCAAGGCCGCGCGCGTCGGACGAACAGCCGCAGGGGGCCGATTCCGCCCGTCGACCGGCCGCGGGGCTCGATTCGTTCGTCGTCGGCCCGAGCAATCGCATGGCGTTCGCCGCCGTCGAACTGTCGGCGGCCCGGCCGGGGGAAATGTCACCCCTGGTCATCCACGGTCCGAGCGGCGTGGGCAAGTCGCACCTGCTCGAGGGCATCTGCGGCCTGTTCCGCCAGTTGCATCCCGGCATGACGACGCTGCTCTTGTCGGCGGAGCAGTTCACGACGAGTTTTCTCCAGGCTCTCCACGGCAGCGGGCTGCCCGGATTCCGGCGGACATGTCGCCATGCCGAACTCCTCGTCGTCGACGACCTGCAGTTCTTCGCGGGCAAGCGGGCCACGGCGATGGAACTCCAGCAGACGGTGGACACGCTGCTGCGACAGGGACGGCAGGTGGTGTTCGCCGCCGACCGGGATCTCGAGGCGCTCGACGGCCTCGGTCCGGAACTCGTGACGCGGCTCCGCGGGGGCATCTCGGCCCGGATCGAGCCCCCCGATTACGACGTGCGCCGCGGGATCGTGGCCGCCGTCGCCACGCGGCGCGGGCTCGTCATGCCCGACGCGGTGGTGCATTACATCGCCACCCACATGACCCGCCACGCCCGCGAACTCGTCGGCGCCGTCAACCGTCTGGAGGCGACGAGCCACATGCTCGGCGCTCCCATCACGGCCGACATGGCGGCGGAATCGCTCTCCGATCTCGTCCGTTCGAGCGCCCGCAGCGTGCGGCTCGCCGACATCGAGCGGGCGGTGTGCTCGGCCTTCGGCATCGAATCAGGGAGCCTGCAGTCGGCGCGCCGGGCCCGCACCGTCAACCATCCCCGCATGCTGGCGATGTTCCTCGCCCGGCGGCACACGACGTCGGCGCTCGTCGAGATCGGCAGTTACTTCGGCCGACGCAGCCACTCCACCGTGATCGCGGCGCAGAAGACGGTGGGCGAGTGGGTCGCACAGCGGTCGCGGATCGTGCTCGCCGACGCGTCCTGGGACGTCGAGGAGGCGATCCGCCGCGTCGAGGACGTGCTCCGGGCCGGCTGACGGGCCGCATGCCGACCGCGCCCGGGAGCATGACCGATCGGACAGGGTCTCGATCGGTGCGGATGCCGGGCGGTGCGGATGCCGGGCGGAGGCACGTCGCATCCCACCCCCCGCGGCCGGCCGTCACCCGCCCCCCGCACCGAGCCGTTCAGCAGGCTGGCCGGAGGCTTGGGCGTCGGTGTTCCTTTCACGGGGCTCCTCGAGCGTTTCGTCGAGGCTCGCCTTGTAGCGCACGCTCGACTCCGGCCCTTCGAACCCGACCACCCGGCGGTCGATGCCGGTCGATCGACGGAGCACCCGTCCCCGCTCGACGTCGAACTCGATCGTGCCGTTCCAGATGCGCTCGAGCAGTCGCGACTCCAGGCGGGGATCGTCGACGGGGGTGAGCACCGTGGTGTCGACACGGATCGTGGCGATCCCGTCCCGCAGGTCCACGAGCCGGTACCGCAGCCGCGTCCGCACCGCCTTGCGGAGGCCGCCCGGGGCCTCCGCCACCACCTCCTGCGGCACGGTCCACTCGGCCCCGGCGGCCACCGCCTCCTCGGGGAGCGGCACGACCACGAGGTCGCCCGTGCTCGACGCCGGGCAGGGGCGCAGTTCCCGCCGCTCGAGCACGCGGCCGCTCTTGTCCACGACCATCCGCGAGAGGGGCACGCCCAGGCTCGCCTGCACCTGCTCGTAGCCCGGCGGCGCCGGCTCCGTGCCGGCGCTGCTCCAGCGGATCTCCCCCCTGTCGCTCGTCCGCGAGGTCATGGTCACGTCGTCGACGGAATGTTCGAGCGTCGCGCGGCCCTCCGGGTCGACCGCGATCACGGTCCACCGCTTGCGGGAGTCGGTGGCCGTCTCCGTCGACTGCGACGTCGCGCCGACGGTCGTCTCCGTGAGGGCCCGGTGCGCCACCCGCATGTCGAGCCGCTCGCCGGCACGAAAGCGATATTCGAGGCGGGTCGGCCCCGGCTCGGCGCCGGTCGTCGCCGTCGGCCCGGCGGGAAGGGCGGCCAGGAGGCAGAGGCAGCGGAGGAGCGGTGTCCGACGGATCATGGGGCCGCCCTCCGCGGGGCGCGGGAGCCGGCGCCGTGGAGCCCGCCGCCCCACTGGAGCTTGTCGCGGAGCGTGCTGTAGTAGCCGTGCTGCCGCGTCTCCACCAGCGCGAACCGCGGCTGCGCGCGGCGCACCCGCACGCGGTCGGCCACCGCGAGGCCTGACACGACCCCGCCGTCGACGACGCAGGCCGATCCTTCGTTGGGCTGCGGCAGGAGCAGCTCGTAGGACCGGGCGGCGGAGTCGACCACGGTGCGATTGGTGAGCGTGTGCGGGCTGAGCGGGGTGAACACGAAGGCGTCGAGATCCTTCCGCACGATCGGGCCGCCGGCGGACAGGTTGTAGGCCGTCGAGCCGACGGGCGTGCTCACGATCAGACCGTCGGCGCGGTAGGTCGTGGCGACCTCGCCGTCGATGAACAGGCAGATTTCGATCATCGAGAACGGCGGGCCCGCGAGGATCGACGTCTCGTTGAGCCCGAGCACGCGGTGGATGACACGGTCTTCGCGGATCACCTCGGTCTCGAACATGAGATGGTCCACGAGCCGGAAGGCGCCGGCGGCGATGTCGCCGAGCGCCTCGTCGACCTCGGCGATCGAGAAGTCGGCGAGGAACCCGAGCGTGCCGAGGTTGACGCCGAGCACCGGCACCTGCCCATAGCCCATCCACCGGGCGGTCCGCAGGATCGTGCCGTCGCCGCCGAGCACCACGACCAGATCGGTGCCCTCGTCGCCGACGGGCCGCCAATCGACCGCGCCCCATTCGCCGCGGCCCACCAGCCGGCAGGCGACCACGTGGCCCGCCCCTTCCAGCCGCGATCGCAGCCGATCCGCCTCGACCTGCACCCGCACGAGGTCGCTCGGCCCCACGATCGACACCCGCAGGGGCGAGGGCGACGGGTGCCCGGGACGCAGTCGTGAGTTCGCAGGCATGGCAGGGCTCGCTGGACCGCGGCTGACAGGGAGGCATTTCCCGCCCGCGTAGCATCCGCGCCACGCGGGTTTTGCAAAAGGGGAAAACCGGGGGAGCCCGCCGGCAGACTACCGATGCGCCGCGGCGTCGGCCGGGGACCGGGCGAGGCCGGCCGCGACATCCGTGCGGGGCTGCCGGCCGGAGAGGCGGCGGCAGACGGCGGCGATGCCCGCGGCGTCGAGCCCGAGTTCCGTGAGCAGTTCGCCCCGCTCGCCGTGCTCGACGAACCGGTCGGGCAGCCCCAGACGGACGATCGGGACGGAGTGCACCCCCGCATCGCTCACCGCCTCGAGAACGGCGCCGCCGAAGCCGGTCTGCAGGGCGTTTTCCTCGACCGTCACCACCCACGGCGACGCCTCGACCCACCCGGGCAGGCGGTCGTCGAGCGGCTTGACGAACCGGGCGTTGACCAGGCCGACCGACAGGCCCTCCTGCCGCAGCCGGGTGACCGCGTCGAGGGCCGCGCCCAGCAGCGTGCCGCAGACCACGATCAGCCCGTCGTGCCCCTCGACGAGCACCTCGGCCCGGCCCAGCTCGATCGGCGGCCGTGGCGCCGGCTGGCACTCGACCACCGCCTTGGGGTAGCGGATGGCCACCGGGCCGTTGTGGGCCAGCGCCCAGTCGAGCATCGCGGTGAGGTCATGCTCGTCGCCCGGGGCGAGCACCGCCATATGCGGGAAGAGCCGCAGGTAGCCGAGGTCGAAGGCGCCGTGGTGCGTGGGCCCGTCGGGACCGGTGAGACCCGCCCGGTCGAGCATGAACACCACCGGCAGGTTCTGCAGGCAGACCTCCTGGAAGATCTGGTCGAACGACCGTTGCAGGAAGGTGCTGTAGATGTCGACGATCGGCCGGCAGCCGACCTTCGCCTGTCCCGCCGCGAAGGCGACGGCGTGCGACTCGCAGATGCCGACGTCGAAGAACCGCGTCGGAAACTCCTCCCGCACGGGCTCCAGCTTGTTGCCCTGACACATCGCCGCCGTGAGCACCGTCACCCGCTCGTCCCGCCGCATGTGGTCGGCGATGGCGGCACTGGCGACGTCGGTGTATGCCCGGGCCGACGACTTCTTGATCGAGACGATGCAGTCGTCGTCGTCGCATTCGAACGGCGCCGGCGTGTGGAAGAACACCGGATCCTCGACGGCCGGCTTGAAGCCGTGTCCCTTCTCGGTGAGCACGTGGAGGAGGATCGGTCCCTCCTCGTCCTTGACCAGCTCGAGGTAGCGGATCAGGTTGGGCAGCGAATGCCCCTCGACGGGGCCGAAGTAGCGCACGCCGAGCGACTCGAAGAGCATGCCGCCGTGGAGCGTCGCCTTGAGCGAATCCTTCATGTTGACGAGCATCCGCTCCATCGACTCGCCCACCATCGGCATGCCCTTGATGAACCCCTTCCCCTGGCTCTTCAGGCCGCGGTACCAGGGGTTGGTGCGGACGACGTCGAGGTATTCCGCCAGGGCGCCGACCCGCGGGCAGATCGACATCCGGTTGTCGTTGAGGATCACGATCAGCCGCTTCTTGAGGAAGCCGGCGTTGTTGAGCGCCTCGAAGACGATGCCCGAGGGGAGTGCGCCGTCGCCGATCACCGCGACGGCGCGCCGGTCGCCGCGGCCGCAGAGGTCGTCGCCGCTGGCCAGCCCGAGCGCCGTCGAGACGCTCGACCCGGCGTGGCCCGTCATGAACAGGTCGTAGGGGCTCTCGTCGGGGTTGGGGTAGCCCATCAGGCCTCCCCGGGTGCGGATCGTGCCGAATCGGGCGAACCGGCCGGTGATCAGCTTGTGGGGGTAGATCTGGTGGCCGGTGTCCCAGATCAGCCGGTCGCGACTGAAGTCGAAGACCCGGTGCAGCGCCAGGCACAGCTCCACGACGCCCAGATTCGAGGCGAAGTGCGCCGTGCGGCTCGCGGCCACCTCGCAGAGCGCCTTCCGCATCTCGACGGCGAGCTGCTCGAGCTCGTCGATCGAGAGCCGCTGGAGGTCCCGGGGCGACAGAATGGAGGGGAGCAGGGTGGGCATGTCACAAGGGAACATCCTGTTCCCGTCCTGAAGTCATGGGGCGTGGTGACGACCGCTGTTATACCCGGCGATTCCCGCGTTCGGCGGCGAGTCCGTCTGGAGGAGGGGGCTGCGGCGGACGCTCGCGGGGCGCGTGTCAGTGGTTGCGGCGGACGATCCAGTGTGCGAGCAGGGCCAGATCGGCCGCACCGTCGCCGAGGTCGGCCACGGCCAGGGCGGCCTCCTGGGCGAGGCTCGCGGCCCGGGCGCGGCTCGCCTCCAGCCCGACGACGGAAGGGAAGGTGAGCTTGCCGCGCTCGACGTCCTTGCCGACCCGCTTGCCGACGGCACCTTCGGTGCCCTCGGCGTCGAGGATGTCGTCGGCGATCTGGAAGGCGAGGCCGAAGCCGCGACCGTAGGCCGCGAGCGCCGCCAGCTGCCCCGCGGTGGCGCCCACCGCCAGGCCGCCCAGTTCGAGGGCGGCCTGAAACAGGGCGCCGGTCTTGCGGCGATGGACACGGTGGAGCCACTCCTCCTGCTCGGCGGCGGTCGCCTGCGACATGTCGGCGATCCAGCCGCGCTCCGCGGCCAGGTCGTCCATCTGTCCGCCGACGAGCGCCCGGCCGCCGGCGGCACGGGCCAGCGCCAGGCAGGCCCGCGCCGCCACGCCGGCCGGCATGCCGGCGGCGAGCGTCTCGAAGGCGTGCGCCTGCAACGCGTCACCGCAGAGGATCGCGGTGGCCTCGTCGAAGGCGCGGTGGCAGGTGGGCCGCCCGCGGCGCAGGTCGTCGTCGTCCATCGCGGGCAGGTCGTCGTGCACGAGCGAGTAGGCGTGGATCATCTCCACGGCCAGAGCCGCCGGCGCCGCCGCCTCCCAGCCGCGGGGCACGCCCGCCGGTGGGCCGGACCGATCACAGGCGGCAGCGGCCCAGAGCACGAGTGCCGGCCTCAGCCGTTTGCCCGGCGCGAGCAGGGCGTAGCGCATCGCCTCCACGAGCCGGGGCGACGCCTCGGGGTCGGGCCGCATCGCCGTGTCGAGCCGCGGGTCGATGAACCGCCTGACCCGGTCGAGTCCGGCGACGACGTCGCCGTCTCCGGCATCCCGCACTTCGGCATCACGGGACACCGGCGGAGCGGCGGGCGAACCCGCTATCCGCGCCGCGGACGCCGTCCGGCAGCCTGCCTCGTGCCGGTCTGCCATGATGATCCCCGCAGCGAAAACGAATGCCGCAGCCTCCGGCCGCCGGCCGTCCGTTCCCGGGCAAGAGACACCTCGCGTCCGCTCAGGACGGCTGACTGGCATCACGGGCCCCGGCCATCGCCGAAGAGCCGCAAGACCAGGGGCCGTCAGGCCCGCTGACTCGGGAACGAAACTCGCTGAATATTAGACATCGCCGGCGGCATCGTCCATCCCGGGGAGCCGCTTGGCCCGACTGGTGCGCCCGGCTGCGCGGGGGGATGTGCGGGCCGGCCGCTCGCCCTCCGCCGGGACGGCGGCGGGCTGCTGCTGGCTCGGGGAACGCTCGAGGATCGGGCGGCCTTCGTCGTCGATGCGCACGAGCAGCCGCACCCGCTCCTCGACGTCGGCCAACTGCCCGTGAAGCCGCTGCAGGAGGCTCACGCCGCGCTCGTACGCCGCGATCGAGGCGGCGAGGCCGAGTCCCCCCGACTCGAGCCGCCCGACGAGCTCGTTGAGCTCCGCCAGCGACTCCTCGAACGACGGCACGTTCGCCGGCGCAGGCTGGGTCGGGTCTGACGGTTGCGCGGAGTCGTGGGGCTCAGGGACGGCTGGCATCGGGCATGATCCTTTCCACGCGACTGCGGATTCGTCCATCGGTGAGCTGCGTCACGAGGAAGCCGCCGGGCTCCACGCCGGCCACGCTCGCCAGCGGCAGGTCTCCCGGCGCGGTGCCGCAGGCGGTTGCATCGTCGTCCTCGCGCGACGCCTCCGCGGGCACGAGCCATGTCACCGACCAGCCCCGCGCCAAGAGCTTGATCGGGCTGCCCGCCTCGAGCCGGCCGGCCGCGGCGCCGAGCCGTTCGCGGGCCCGTTCGACCGCCGTCTGCCCGAGGCGGTGGAGCCGGGCCGTCTGCTGCTCGACGAGCGTGCGGCGATCCCGCGCGATGCGATCCGGATCGGCGAACACCCGTGATCGGGCGGCCTGCATCATCCGCTCGCGGGCCAGGTCCACGCCGCGGCGCAGGCCCGTCTCTAGGCGGCGGCCCAGCGCGGCCACCGCCGCCGCCACCTGCCCGCCGTCGGGCACGATGCGGACCGCCGCGTCGGTGGGCGTGAGCGCCCGCAGGTCGGCGACCAGATCGGCGAGCGTCACGTCGATCTCGTGGCCCACGCCGGAGACCACCGGGATCGGCGAGGCGGCGATCGCCCGCACGAGCACCTCCTCGTTGAAGGCCCAGAGATCCTCGAGGCTGCCGCCCCCGCGGACCAGCGCGATGACGTCGACGGCGGCGGCCAGCCGCGCCACGCCGGCCAGCGCGGCGGCGAGCTCCTCGGCCGCCCCCGCCCCCTGCACCCGCGACGGCACCACGATCACCTCGGCGGCGTGCCAGCGCGCGAAGAGCGTGCGCAGGAAGTCGGCGATCGCCGCGCCGGTGGGGCTCGTGATGACCGCGATCCGCGTGGGGAACATCGGGATCGGACGCTTGCGGCCGGGGTCGAAGAGCCCCTCCCGCTCGAGCGTCGCGTGCAGCCTGCGGAACCGCGCCTCGAGCGCCCCCGTGCCCACGGCGTGGAGGCGGTCGATGGTGAGCTGGTAGGTGCCGCGCGGCGGGTAGACCTCGATCCGGCCATGGCAGATCACCTCCATGCCGTCCGCGGGCTCGATCGCCAGTTGGGGCAGCATGCCCCGCCACACGACCGCGCGGAGCAGCGCCGCGTCGTCCTTGAGCGAGAGGTAGACGTGGCCCGAGGCCGCGCGGACGAGGTTGCTGATCTCGCCCGCCACCCAGACGTCGGCGAACCGCGTCTCCACCTGCTCCTTGACGCGGGCCGTCACCTCCGACACGCTCATGGCCTCCGGCGGAGGCGCGGCCGCCGCGTCGGCGGCGGAGGCGTCGCCGTCGGCGCGGGAGTTCCGGCCGGTCGTGCCTTTTGGCCTGTGCATGGGTGCCTCGGGATCTCCCGCGTCGCCTGCCGCGGCGCCGACCGTCCGCCGACCGTCCGCCGAACAGCGCACGGCCGCCCGCCAGGATCCGTCTCGTCTCGCCCGGGAGTGTATCGCGCATGCCCAGCCCGCATCCCCCTGCCGCCGACGAGGCCGCGGCCCCCGTCGCCGCCACGGCGCCCCGCGGGGCGCTCATCGTCATCTTCCTGACGGTGTTCATCGACCTGCTCGGCTTCGGCATCGTGCTGCCGGTCATGCCGCGGCAGGCCGGGGTGTATCTCCAGGCCCTCGGGCTTCCACCCGCCGCCGAGGGCACGATCATCGGCGTGCTCTTCTCGGTCTTCTCGCTGATGCAGTTCCTCTTCAGCCCCTGGTGGGGCCGGGTCTCCGACGCGATCGGCCGCCGGCCGGTGCTCATCGTCAGCCTCGCGGGCTCGGTGATCTTCTACGCGCTCTACGGGCTGGCGGTGACGCTGCCGCCGGAGCGGGGGGCGCTCGCGATCGGGCTCATGCTGCTCTCGCGGATCGGTGCGGGCATCGCCGGGGCGAGCGTGGGCACGGCCGCCGCGGTCATCGCCGATTGCACGCCGCCGGAGCGGCGGGCCGGCGGCATGGCGCTCATCGGCATCGCCTTCGGCGCCGGCTTCACGCTCGGGCCCCTCATCGCCTACTTCGGCCTGCGGCTGTTCGCCGAGAAGCCCTGGGGCGTGGGGGCGCTCGCGTCGCTCTTGTCGCTGGTGGCGCTCGTCTTCGCGCTCGTCGTCTTCAAGGAGACCCGCGTGCCGGGCAACCGGGCCGGCCGGGAACTGCCCTCCGCGGCCCGGACGCGCGCGGTGCTGTCGATGCCGGCGGTGGGGCCGCTCGTCCTCGTCTACTTCCTCTCGATCTTCGCCTTCGCCAACTTCGAGGCCACCCTGGCCCGGTTCACGCAGGAGGCCTTCGGCCTGACCGACAACGGCAACTTCCTCGTCTTCGCCTCGATCGGCGCGGTGCTGATGCTGGCGGGCGGCGCGTATCGTCCGCTGTCGAAGCGGCTGCCGGAGAGCCGGCTGCTGGCGATCGGGCTCGCCCTGCTCATCGCGGGCATGACGGGGCTGGGGTTCGTGGCGCTGGCGGTGTACCGCAGCGAGGTCGGGGCCGTCGCCGTGCCCCCGGTCGTGCGCTGGCTGTTCCACCTCGCGGCCGCGGCGGCCGTCGTCGGATTCGCCTTCGTCAACCCCTCCGTGTCGTCGTTGATCTCGCGGCGCGCCGATCCGGCGCGGCAGGGGGAGGTGCTCGGCGTCAACCAGTCGTTCGCGTCGCTCGGACGGATCCTCGGGCCGTTCGCGGGATCGATCCTCTTCTCGTTGAGCGACTCGCGGACGCTCCCCTACGCCGTCGCGGTGGCCGTGCTCTGCCTCGTGGCCACGCTCCTGCCGCGGATCACCCGGGCGGCCGAGTCACCGGGCGGCTGACCGCTCCGGTGGGAGCACACGCGGGCGGCGGTCAGCCGTGCCGTGTCAGCCCGTAGTGGTCGAGCGCCTTGCACAGCGTGCCGCGGCTGATGCCGAGCTCGACCGCGGCATTGGGCACGCTGCCCCCCGTCCGCCGCAGGGCCTCGATCACGAGCACCCGCTGCCACTCGTCGAGCCGCAGCGTGCCGGTCTCCGCCACGAACGAGTTGATCCGGGCCATCGCGGGGGAGGGATCGGGCGTCGAGAGCACCAGCTCCCGCAGTCGTGCCTCGTCGAGGGCGAGCGTGCCCTGGCGGAGCCCCTCGGCGTCGTCGTCGTCGTCGCCCGCTGCGAGATCGACCGTGAGCAGGGATGCCAGGTCGGCCCCGCCGTCCTTGGAGGTCCCGGTGGCGTGACCGGCGCACGCGGCCGAGGCGAGGCTCGCGAGCGCCACGAGAAAGTCGAAGTCGATGGGCCGCTGCGATCCGGGGGCGGCGGCGGCCACCAGCGCCCCGTGCACACGCTTCTGCACCATGATCGGGATGCAGGCGATCTCCGGCATCGCGGCTTGTTCGCCGGCGGGCTCGCGGGCCGACGCCGTCCAGAGCGCGTTGCCTTCGCACACCACGAGCCGGGCCATCGAGTCGGCCACCATCATCGCCAGCGGGCTGCCCGGGGGCACGACGCAGGCCGGCTCGAGGCCTTCGGCGTCGGTCACGCGAAACCAGCCCACACCGGCGGCGCCGGAATGCTGCAGCGCGAGTTCGAGCGTGGTGGCGACGACCTCACGGTCGGAATGCGACGAGAGCAGCCGGAGGCTCGCCTGGTAGAGCACGAGTGGCCGCCGCGTTTCATCGCTGGCCGCGACCGCCGCCCGTCGCAGGACGCTGCCTTCGATCTCGGCGACCGGCCCGCACCGCACGAACTGACTGCGGTCGAGCACCGCCCCCACTCCCGTGCCGAGCAGCTTGAAGACCAGTTCCGTCGTGCCCACGCGCACCACGGCGCCGTCGGCCACCTCCGCCTGCGTCACCGCGGCGCCGTTGATCGCGGTGCCGTTGCGGCTGCCGAGATCATGCAGCGTCCAGGCATCCCGCTCGGCATCGAAGCGGAACACCGCGTGGATGCGGCTGGCGAGCCTGTCGGGCACCACGATGGTGGCCTCGGGCGAGCGGCCGAGCGTGTTGTCGCGGCCGGGGTTGAGGAGGAACGTCGGCCCGGGCCGGTCGGCGATGTGAAGCACGACGGCCGCGGACGCGTTGCGGGAGGCGGGGAACGACGCCGATGCGCTCGACAAGGGCTGGCTCGCGGTGGGAGAGGCGGGAGGCGTGAGGGGGGAGGTGGCATCCTGCCAGGTGCGGCTCTAGAAACTATAGATTCGTTTGCCGCCCCTGTGAACGGGCGGGCCACTTCCCCGGGCTCGCTCCGGGGCTCCGCCGGAGTCGCCGCATGTCGTCGTCCCCCTCGCCCGCCGTTGCCGGACACCCCTGGAGGGCGGGGCCCGAACTCGGTCTCGTCGTGGTGGGGCACGGCACGGCCGACCCGGTCGGGGCGGCGGAAACGGCCGTGGTCGCGGCGGCGGTCGCCGGGCTCCTGCCGGGCGTCCCTGTGGAACTGGGGTTTCTGGAGATCGCCCGGCCCTCGATCGGGGAGGCGCTCGCCGCGCTGGCCCGGCGGGGGTGCACGGACGTGGTGGCGGCGCCGCTGCTCCTGTTCACGGCCGGGCACGCCGAACGCGACGTGCCCGAGGCGCTCCGCGCAGGGGCCTTGGAGGCCGGCCTGGGGGTCGTCCAGGCCGACGCGCTGGGGGCGCATCCCGACATCGTCCACCTGTCGCGGATGCGGCGGGAGCAGGCTCTCGCGGATGTCCCGCCGTTGACCACGCGCGAACCTCCGGCCGCGGAGGAGACGGTGCTCCTGATGGTGGGCCGGGGCTCGAGCAGTGCGACGGCCCGGTCGCAGCTCGAGGCGTTCGCGGCCGCGGCGGCCCCCGCGTCGATGCGGGTGGAGGTGGCCTTCGTCGCGGCGGCGCGGCCCACGCTCGCCGAGGGGATCGCCGCCGCCGCGTCGGCCCGTCGTGTGATCGTGCAACCGCACCTTCTCTTCCGTGGTCACGTAGAAGAGCAGGTGGCCGCGGCGGTGCACCGCGCGCGGACCGACCACCCGCGGGTCGACTGGGTGCTGGCGGCCCGACTCGGCGCCGATTCCCTCGTGGCCCGGGCCGTCGTCGGCCGGGCCGCGGAGGTCGCGGCGTCGTCGGGCGACCGGCGCCCCGCCTGATCGTCGGCTGCCCTGCCGACCGGGACGCATCCAGCGGCGACCGGCTTTTTCGGCAGCAAACGACGTCTCGCCAGAAACCGCCCGATCAGTCAGAATACGGGGCCGGAACAAGGAATCGATTGGGAACGCCCCGTCAGGGAAGGAGCCAGCGCGTGAACCGCCCCTCTGCCGACCATGCTCGAGCCGACATTGGCCGTGGAAAAAGTCCTGCGGACGTTTTCCCCCGTGCCCGCGGCCTGCGGGCGGCGTTGGCCGCCTGCGTGTTGTTCGTCGCGATGGCCGTGCCCGCGCAGGCCGAGCAGCCGCCGTCGGCGGCCGCCGCCCAGCCCGCCGCCGCCGCCGCCAAGCCGGGGCCCAACGATCGCCAGATCACGCTCGCCGTGCGCAGCTACCTCGAGCGGGAGCACTTCCTGCGGCGGCCGATCGACGACGAGATCGCGAAGCGCTGGTTCTCGATCTTTCTCGAGGGGCTCGACCCCTGGAAGCTGCACTTCCTGCAGAGCGACATCGACGGCTTCCTCAAGAAGCGTGACTCGCTCGACGACCTGGTCAAGCGGGGTGACGTGAGCTTCGCCTACGAGGTCTTCAACACGTTCCTCAAGCGGCTCGACGAACGGCTGCCGCTCGTCGAAAAGCTGCTGCAGGAGCCCCAGGATTTCACCAGGCAGGAGACGATCGTCACCGACCGTGACGCCTCCACCTGGGCGAAGTCGGAGGCCGAGGCCGAGGACAACTGGCGGAGGCGGATCAAGTACGACCTGCTGGTGCAGAAGATGGAGAAGGCGACGCCGGAGGAGGCGAAGGACAAGCTGCTCCGCCGCTACCGCAGCTTCGCCAAGCGGATGCACCAGATGACCGCCGACGAACTGCTCGAGACCTACCTCACGTCGCTGACGAGCAGCCTCGATCCCCACACGAGCTTCATGTCGCCGGGGACCCAGGAAAACTTCGCGATCGCGATGCGGCTGCAGCTCGACGGCATCGGCGCCCAGCTCAAGGGGGAGGACGGCTACACGACGATCATGGAGCTCACCCCCGGCGGCGCCGCCGACCGCGACGGCCGCCTGAAGAAGAAGGATCGCGTGGTCGGCGTCGGGCAGGGGGTCGACGGCGAGATCGTCGACGTCGTCGACATGAACCTCAACGAGGTCGTGAAGCTGATCCGCGGCAAGCGGGGCACGATCGTGCGGCTCAAGGTGATCCCCGTGGGGGAGACGGCGCCGAAGATCTACGACATCACCCGGGCCAAGATCGAGCTCAAGGACGCCGAGGCGCGGGGCGAGGTGATCGAGGAAGGCAAGAAGGCCGACGGCTCGCCGTGGCGGATGGGCGTGATCAACCTGCCGAGCTTCTACATGGATATGGACGGCGCCCGTCAGGGACAGGCCGACTACAAGAGCAGCACCCGCGACTGCAAGCGGCTGCTCGACGAGTTCAAGCAGAAGGGGGTCGACTGCGTGGTGCTCGACCTGCGGAACAACGGCGGCGGCTCGCTGCCGGAGTCGATCTCGCTCACGGGACTGTTCATCGACACCGGCCCGGTGGTGCAGGTGAAGGATGCCGACCGGCGGGTGCAGCAGTTCGACGACGTCGATCCGGGCGTCGCCTGGGACGGCCCGGTCGTCGTGCTCACCAACAAGTTCAGCGCCAGTGCCAGCGAGATCGTGGCCGGCGCCATCCAGGATTACCGCCGCGGGCTGGTCATCGGCGACAAGTCCACCCACGGCAAGGGCACCGTGCAGAGCCTGCTCGACCTCGGGCGGCAGCTGTTCCAGCGGCTGCCCAACGCGCCCTCCCTCGGTGCGATCAAGATCACCATGCAGCAGTTCTACCGGCCGCTCGGGGCGAGCACGCAGCTCGAGGGGGTGAAGAGCGACGTCGAGCTGCCGAGCATCACCACGCACCTGCCGGTGGGCGAGTCCGACCTCGACCATGCGATCGCGTTCGACAAGGTGCCGGCGGCGGCGTTCCAGCCGAGCGGCAAGGTGAACGAGGACATGCTGCGGACCCTCCAGCAGCGGTCGTCGGCCCGGGTGGCGGCGAACGAGGAGTTTCGCAAGGTGCAGGCGGAGATCGCGCAGTACCAGAAGCGGAAGAGCGAGAAGACGATCTCGCTGGTGGAGTCGGAGTTCGAGCGGCAGTGGAACGAGGGTAAGGCGGCCGACGACGAGGAGAAGAAGCTCGAGGAGATGGACGCCCAGCGGCGGCCGGTCGTGAAGCGGGACTTCTACTTCAACGAGGCGATGAACGTCACGGCCGACTACCTCACGTCGCTCGCCGGCGGGGCCGCGGGAGGGCTCGCCCGCACCAACGACCGTCCGGCCGCCGAGCCGCCACGCCCCGCGCCGGTCCCTGCGCTGCGCTGACGGTACGTGTGCTGGGTCGAGCCTGGACCGGGGACGCCCCGGGCCCGGCGATCCGCGTGCCGGGGGCCCGCTCCGCGGCCAGGTCACGTCGGGGGGCCGTGCTCAGCCGTTCTCCGTCGCGGCGATCGCCGCCTCGATGCCGCGGAGCGGATCGGGATGCGTCGGCACGAACCCGAGATCGCGGAAGAGGAGGGACGGGTTCACCCGCTTGTCGGCCCCGCGTGACCGCGGCGCCGCGAGATCCCAGGACGGCGCGGGGCTGCCGGTGAGCGTCGCCAGACGGCCGTACCACTCGCGCCGCCGGATGGGGCATCCGTCGGAGACGACGTAGAGCTGGCCCGGGGCGGCCGCGCGGGCACCGGCGTCGACCGCGGCCGCGGCGTCGTCGACATGGATCAGGTTGAGCCAGCTGTCGGGGTCGGCGGCGATCGGCCGGCCGGCGCGCAGGTCGTCGAGCCGCGGCAGCCGGCCGGGGCCGTAGAGCCCGGCGAACCGCAGGGCCACGCCGGGGCCGCGCGGGTGCGTCCGCAGCAGCGACTCGGCCGCGACGAGCACACGTCCCGCCTCCCGGGCGGGCCGCACCGGCGTGCGTTCGTCGACCACGTCCCCCGCCTCGTCCCCCCAGACACCGGTGGAACTCGAGAGGATCACCCGCGGCGCTCCCGGCATCGCGTCGAGCAGCCGGGAGAATCCGGCGACGTGCACGTCGTGCGGCGTCGCGCCGGCCGAGCGGTCGAAGCCCACGGCCCAGAAGACGGTGTCGAGCGGGGGCAGGGCCCGCAGCGGCCGGGCGTCGGGGCTGGTGACGTCGTGCACCACGGGGGTCATGCCGCTCGCGGCGAGCGCCACGGCCCGCGCGTCGCTGCGGGTGACGGCGAAGACGCGGTCGCCGGCGGCGAGCCAGCGGCGGGCCACGCGCGTGCCCAGGTAGCCGCACCCGACCACGAGCCGCGTGCCCGGGGCGGCGCCGTCGTCGGATGCGGAGGCGTCAGCCATCGAGCGCCTCCGGCCGGCGCGGCCCGTCGCCCCGCGCCTGGGCCTCCATCCACGACGAGAGCACCACCTGCGCGGCGATCGCGTCGCTGCGTTCCTTGCGGCGGCCGCGGGAGAGCCCCGAGCCGGCCAGGAGTCCGGCCGCCTCCCGCGAGCTGTACCGCTCGTCGTGGAACACGACCGGCAGGCCGGTGACCCCGCGCAGCCAGCCGCCGAACCGCTCCACCTCGACCGACATGCGGCTGTCGGTGCCGTCGGCGTGCACCGGTAGGCCGACGACGAAGCCCACGAGCGTCTCGTCGGCGGCGAGGCGGCGGAAGAAGAGGGCGTCGGCCGCCGCGTCTCCCGTGGTGAGCCGCACGCACAGCGGGCTTGCGAGGATGCGGTGGGCGTCGCAGACCGCCACACCGATCCGCCGGCGGCCGTAATCGACGCCCGCCACGCGGCCGGCGGGGATCGGGACGCCGGCCGCGGGGGCCGCCGGCGGAGGATCGATGGTCGGGCGGTCGGCGGTCATGCGGTCTGCCGTGGTTCGGTCTGCGATCGCGTCGGCGCGGGGCGGCTCACGGGGCGGCGGCCGCGTCGAACCGGCCCGTCTCGAGAAACGCGGCCGTGGCCCGCTGGACGCCGGCATGCCGCATCATCGCCGCGTGATGCACCGGCAGGATGAGGAAGTCGCCCGCCCCGGGAAGCCGTGTCTCGTCGACGCGGACGACCGCGTCGTCGTCGCCCGCGAGCAGAAGGCTGTAGCCGCGGTCGTCCCCCTTGCCGCCGGCCACGATGCCGAACGGGCAGGGGGGCACCGCCAGATCGCGGGAGACGCGCTGCCAGTCGAGCACGAGCTCGCGGGCCGCGCCGTTGGAGAAGCTGGCGAGCGGGCCGATCTTCGCCACCGTGCGGGCGAGCTCCGAGCCCTGGTTCGGCGGGCCGAGCATCACCATGCGCCGCACGCGGGCCAGGTCGTCGCCCTGCGCCAGCCCCATCCAGCGGCGGACCACGATGTTGCCGAGGCTGTGGCCGACGAAGCTCACACCGTCGGCCGCCGGCAGCCCCGCGACCACCGCCGCGAGCGCCCGCCCGTGATCCTCGATGCCGGCGCTCGTGCTCGCGTAGCCGAAGGAGAGCACGGTGGCGTCGAGGTTCCGCCGCAGGTAGTCCACGAGCGGCCGCATCGACCGCCGCCCCTCGCCGAGGCCGTGCAGCACGATCACCACGGGGCCGCGCACGGCGGGCACCGCGCCCGACCGCTCCAGCGCCGCGAAGGCCGCCGCACATTCCTCCCGCGAACCCTCGCGCACGACGGCGTCGTTCGGGTCGAGGATCCGGCAGGCGGCCGAGCCCGGCCGGTGCTGCAGCCGCCAGTCGTGACGGACCGCCTCGTCGGACCACTGCAGGGCGTCGGCGGAGTGCCGCAGGGCCGCCAGCCACTCCGCCTCCGCGGCGTCGCCCGCGCGTTCCGCCGCCGGTGGGGCCGTCGCCGACCCTTCCGCCCCGGTTGCGTCCGCCCGGGTCTCGGCGGCCCGGCCGGCCGGGGCCGCGGTGAGGACGCCGGCCAGTGCGGCGATGCACAGGTCGACGAGCAGACGGCGGATCTCGCGCCGGATCGGACGGCCGCCGCGTCCGTCGACGGCGGCAACGGCATGCGGCCCCGGCGAGCGGCGGCCGCACGGGGATGATTCGACCGCCATGTTCACGGGCATGTGACGCTCAGAGGAACTCGGACCAGCCACGCTTTTCCAGCTCGGACACCACCCGCCGCACGGCCTCCTCGTGGGAGCGGTGGGCCACGAGCGTGGCGTCGGGAGTGTGCACCACAAGCATATCCGCCAGGCCCATCGTGACGACCAGATGGTCGTCGCCGGCATGCACGATCGTCCGCACCGACTCGATCCCCAGGTGCCGGCCGACGACGGTGTTGCCGTCGACGTCGGCGCCCCGCTGCCGGGCGACGGCCGCCCAGCCGCCGAGGTCGTCCCACGAGAAGGGGGCCTCGATGACGACGACGTCGGTGGCGTGCTCCAGCACGGCGTAGTCGATCGAGATGCCCTTGATCGCGGCGAACTCCGTGGCGAAGACGCGGTCGCGGTCGGGCGTGTCCCAGGCGTCCGCGATGCGGCGCAGGTGGGCGAGGCACTCCGGCTGCCGCGCGCCGAGGGCCGCGAGGATCGTGGCCGCCTTCCAGACGAAGATGCCGCCGTTCCAGAGAAAGTTGCCGGCGGCCATGTACTCCTGCGCCACGCTCGCCGGCGGCTTCTCGCGGAAGCGGGCCACCGCGTGCACCGGCGCCGCGGCGACGTCGGCCCGCGGGGCCTGGGCGGGCAGCGGCTGCCCCTGCTGGATGTAGCCGAAGCACTCGGCGGGGTAGGTGGGCTTGATGCCGAACGTGACGAGCCGGTCGGGCGCCTGCTCGACGAGCGCCGCCGCCTGGCGGATCGCGGCCCGGAAGGCCTCGGCCGGCCGGATCACGTGGTCGGAGGGCATCACGGCCATGACCGCGTCGGGGTCGTGCCGCGACACGAGCAGCGCCGCGAGCCCGATGCACGGCGCCGTGTCGCGCTTGCAGGGCTCGCCGACGAGGCCGGCCGCCGGCACGTCGGGCAGTTGTCGCTGCACCGCGTCGAGCAGCCGCGCCGACGTGACCACCATCACCCGCTCCGGCGGCACGAGCCCCTCGAGTCGGTCCACCGTGTCGGCCAGGAGCGTCTTCTCGCCGGCGAGGGGCAGCAGCTGCTTGGGCAGGCCGGCGCGGCTGGCCGGCCAGAAGCGGGTGCCGGAGCCGCCGGCCATCACGATCGCATGCAACATGGCGTCGTCATCTCCAGAGCGGGTGGGGGACGTGACGGGCGAGGGGCCGGGAAATCGGTGGAAGGGCACCGAGGATACGGGCGGCAAGGGGGAAGGGGAACGGCGAAATGCCGGGCCGCACCCGGGCCGGCGTCGTTCAGCCTCCGACGACCGTCGGGCGGTCGATCACGGTGCCCGGGGGGACGGACCGCGCGACGTCGTGCTCGTCGAGGATGTCGTGCGCGGCCAGTTCCACCGGCACCCCCTCGACCACGGAGACGCCCGCCCGCGCCAGCACGCGGCGGGCGTGGTCGACGATCGCCGCCTCGACGTGCTCCGCGGCGTCGGCGGCGGAGCCGGGCGGATTCTTGAGCGGGGCGAACCCGTCGCGGGCCTCGATCTCCACGACGCAGACGGGATGGGCCAGGGGCATGACGTCGAAGATGAACCTCTCGAACTTGATCGCGTTGGGCGATCGTGGCTCGATCCGCGCCCCGGCGGCGTCGACGAAGGGAACGGCCTTGTGGGCGAGATGGAGCGGCAGGGCGTCGCGCCGCGCGGCGATCCGTTCGAGGAAGGCCCGCGTGAACGCGTGCACGGCGATGCTGCCCGCGTGGAACCGCAGCCGTCCGTCGGGGAGCCGCTCGGCGGCAAGCGCCGCCGGCAGGTCGCTGTATTCGACGATCGAGTGGCGGCCGTCGACGGCCACCACCACCCCCACCCGCTCCTCCGGCTCCCGCTTGGCGACGACCTGCGTCGACAGTTCCGCCCCGGAGAGCAGGTGGTAGCCGAGAAACTCTGACCCCAGCGGCATGGCCAGCGGGTTGTCGACCTGGAAGCTGACGACATGCTCGACCCCCTGTCCTCCGAACCAGTCGAGCCCGCCCGATTCGGCGAGCGCCACGAGCATGCCGCCGTGCCCGTCCGGGGCCACGGCCAGCCGGCCCGGCGCGTCGAGCAGGAGCCGCCCCGACGCGTCGTCGAGCGCCGGCAGGTCGTGCTGCCGGAAGACGAACACCCGCCGCGGATCGAGCCCGCACCAGGCGTGCTCCTCGAGGAACGACCGCGTCTCCGCGTCGGTGGCCGAGCTGGTCATGATCGCCAGCGGCACGTCGCGGCCGTGGCGTTTCCGCACGGCGGCGAGCTTGCCGAGAAGGACGTGGAAGAGGCTCGCCCGCGTCACCGGCCCGATCGGATGGAGCCCCTTCGGGCCGCGGCAGCCGAGCCGCGTGCCCTGGCCGCCGGCCACGAGGATCGCGCCGACGGCGCCGTGGTCGAGTGCGCGCCGACCACGGTCCACGGCCTCGGCCGGCGGGATCGGGTTCGACGCGTCCCCGAGCTTCAGGCAGCGGGGCGTGGCGGCCGCGGAGGGCAGGGCCGCGGGGGACGCGCCGACCGGCGCCGATCCCCACCGCCGGTCGAGCACGAGCCGTCGGAGCTCGTCGAACAGCGTCCAGTCGATCGCCTCGAGCTGGGCCACGAAGGCCCGGCGGGCGTGATCGTCGAGCTCGTCCCAGAAGGCGAGCACGTGCTCCTGGCCGACGCGGGCGAGGGTGGCGACGAGATCGGCGGGCACGTTCATCCGCGGACCCACCTCCAGAGCACCATGCACAGCAGCGGGAATCCGAGGAAGATCACCCCGTAGGTGAAGATCGTCGTCCAGACGTGGTGCGGCCAGCGTGCCATGCGGATGCGGATGTGCTCTTCAGGCGGCGGTCCTGGCCGCCACGTTTACCGGGATGTCGAGCGGCTCCTCCGCCGGTTCGTCGAGACGAACCTCGATCCGCACGCCCCAGGGCAGCACCTCCGCCGCCGTCACGGTGGCCTCCACCCCATCATAGCCGGTGGTGACCTCGACCGCGGGCGCCGCGGTGAAGGGCGGGCAGAAGCCGACGTGCCCCCAGCCCAGCCGCGAACCCTGCGGCACCGCCACCCGGATCATGCCGTCGACCCGTTCGCAGCAGTCGGCCAGCGTGCGTCGCTCGAACCACTGCGACACGTCGCCGGCCGGCGACGCGGGCCCGCGCACCACGTCCGTCAGGTCGCCCGACAGAGCCGTCGCCGCCGGGTCGGCCGCCGCGGTGCTTCCGATCGCGCCGGCCTCGATCGCGCCGGCCCCGCTCACCGGTGCGCGGGCCGGCGGCCACGCGTTCCGCGACGCCTCCGTCGATCCGGCCTGCAGCCGGCGGATGATCGCTCCCACCGGTGCCGTCAGGGAGGCGGTCGCGGCCGCGATGAGGGCCGCCGTCGCCACGAACGCCTCACCGGGAGGCGTGAATCGCAGGGGCAGCGCCACCGCCGCCACGCCGAGGAGCAGCCCGACCCGCGCGAGCGCCGCCGCCAGCGGCGGGCAGCCCCGGCGCACGGCGACGTCGGCGACGGCCAGCAGCACGAGTCCCGCGCCGCACACGGCCAGCACCGCCTCGGAGCCCGGGGCCGCCGGGATCGCGCCGGCGAGGCGCCGCCACATGAGCAGTGCTCCCGCTCCGGCCGAGAGGCTGCCCGTGACCGAGGCGGCGGCCGCCAAGAGCCCGTCGATCCGCGGCCCGCCGCGGGCTCGGGCGTGCCCCGCCAATGACGTTGGGCCGGAGCCGCACGTCCCGCGAAAACCGGAGATGCTCATGCCCGGAAGAAGCCCTGGGGGATCGCGTTCAAGGCCGACCGGGAACATCAACGCAGGGGCCGCGGAGCGCGGGGGCGGTCAGCCCACCGCCGCGCCCGCGCCGGCCGCCTCGGCGAACGCCGGGGCCCGGTCGATCTTCTCCCACGAGAAGCCTTCGCGGCCGAAGTGGCCGCCGGCCGCCGTCTGCCGGTAGATCGGCTTCCGCAGATCGAGGTAGTCGATGATGCCCCGCGGCGTGAGCGGGAAGAACTCCCGCACCAGATCGCAGAGCCGCTCGTCGTCGATCCTGCCGGTGCCTTCGGTGTCGACGTTCACGCTCACCGGCTCGCTGACGCCGATCGCGTAGGCGAGTTGCACCTCGCAGCGGTCGGCGAGGCCGGAGGCGACGATGTTCTTCGCCACGTGGCGGGCCATGTAGGCCGCGCTGCGGTCGACCTTCGTCGGATCCTTGCCGGAGAAGGCGCCGCCGCCGTGGCGGCCCCAGCCGCCGTAGGTGTCGACGATGATCTTCCGGCCGGTGAGCCCGCAGTCACCGTGCGGGCCCCCCACCACGAAGCGGCCGGTCGGGTTGATGTGGTAGGTGATCTTCGCCGTGTCGAGATCCTTGGGCAGGAGCGGCTTGATGACCTTCTCGATGACGAACTTCCGGATCTCCTCGTTCGACACGCTCGGCGCGTGCTGCGTCGAGACCACGATCGTGTCGATGCGGACGGGCTTGTTGCCGTCATACTCGACGGTCACCTGGCTCTTGGAGTCGGGCCGCAGCCAGTCGACCTCCTTCTTCTGCCGCGCCTCGGTGAGCCGGTTGAGGATCCGGTGCGACAGGGCGATCGGCAGCGGCATGTACTCCGGCGTCTCGTTGCAGGCGTAGCCGAACATCAGCCCCTGGTCGCCGGCGCCGATGTCCTTGCCCTTCGTCTCGTCCTCGTTGACACCCATCGCGATGTCGCCGCTCTGCTTGCCCACGGCCACGAGCACGGAGCAGGTGTCGGCCGCGATGCCCATCTCGTCGTCGGTGTACCCCACGGTGCGGATCACGTCGCGCACGACCTGCTGGTAGTCGATCGTGCCGCGGGAGGTGATCTCGCCGGCGATCACGGCGAGGCCCGTGGTCACCATCGTCTCGCAGGCCACGCGGCTCTTGGGATCCTGGGCGAGGTACGCGTCGAGCACGCCGTCGGAGATTTGATCGGCCAGCTTGTCCGGGTGCCCCATGCTGACCGACTCGCTGGTGAACAGGTACTTTCCTTGTGCCACGACTGGTGCCTCGCGTGAGAAGTGAGAAGGGGGAGCGGGGGAAGGGAAGGGGCCACGGCCGGAAAACGGTCCGGAACGGCCGAACGCAGGATTATTGGCATGACGTCGTCGGCGTGCAACCACCCGTGCTTCCCGGCGCCGCGGGGCGGGGCAGCCGTGCCAGGATGGCCCGCGCCGTGGCCGCCGTGGAACCACGGCCCGAGGCCACGAGATCGGCCGCCCGCCGGCCGAGGGCCTCCGCGAAGCCCGCGTCATCGAGGCAGCGGCGGACGAAGGCCGTGAGCGCGGGCCCGTCGTCGACGACGACGGCCGCGTCGGCCGCCAGCAGTCGGCGCACCTCGTCACGGAAGTTCCGCGTGTGCGGGCCGAACGCCACCGCCGCGCCGTACGCCGCCGGCTCGAGCATGTTCTGTCCGCCGCGTTTCCCGTCGAGGCTGCCCCCGACGAACGCGACCGCCGCCGTGCCCCACCAGGCGGCCAGTTCGCCGGTCGTGTCGACCAGCAGCACCCGCGCCCGCGGATCGGCCGCGGCCGACCCGCCGAGACGGCTGCGGAGCTGCCAGACGAGCCCCGACGCATCGAGCAGTGCGGCGATCTCGGCCGTCCGCTCCACATGCCGGGGCACGATCACCAGCCGCAGCCGCGGGTGCGTCGCCGCCGCGGCCCGGAAGGCGTCGAGGGCCAGCGCCTCCTCCGGGGCCTGCGTGCTGCCGGCCAGAAAGACGACGTCGTCGTCGCGGAATCCGGCCAGCGTCCGCAGCCGCACCACCTCCGCCGCTTCCCGGTCTCCCCGCACGCCGTCGAACTTCATCGAGCCGGTGACGGCCACGTCGCCGGCCCCGAGGGCGGCGAACCGCCCGGCGTCGTCGGGCGACCGTGCGAGCACGAGCGACACCCGCGCGAGCATGCGGCGGGTGAGCGGCCGGATGCGGGCGTAGCCGCGGCCGCTCCGCTCGCTCATGCGGGCGTTGGCGACGACCACGGGAATGCCCCGGCGGCGGGCGCGGGCGAGCAGGTTCGGCCACAGCTCCAGTTCCCCGAGCACGAGGAGGTCGGGCCGCACGCGGTCGAGCACCCGGTCGACCGCCCAGGTGAAGTCGAGCGGGCAGGGAAACGCGCGGTCGGCGCCGAACCGCTTCGCGGCCACTTCGAGGCCCGTCGTCGTGGAGCTCGACACGACGCAGTCGATCCGGCGGCCGGATGCGTCGGCCTGACGCCGCAGCTCCGCCGCGAGCACGGCGAGCAGCTGCACCTCGCCGACGCTCACGCCGTGCAGCCAGATGCGCGCGGCGCCGGCGGCCGGGGGAGGGGCCGCGATCCGGCCGGTGAACCTGATCCAGGGTGCCGCGACGGGACGGCCGCCGCGGAGCCTCCGCCACGCCACCCAGGGGAGGAGAAGCAGGGCGGCGAGGAGGTAGGCGGCGTCGAGCAGCATGCGGAGGCGGGCGTTGACGGCTGCGGCGCGGCGGCACTGGGGCGGTCGCCGCAAGGCTACCGCTGGGCGGAAAAGGGCGTCCACCCGGGTTTCGGGCGGTGCCGGCGGCGGATCGCCCCTGAGCCGCGACCGACCGGTGCCGCCGCGGCGCGCCACTGGAGACGCGGGGCATCGGCAGGCTATACCAGCATCCTCGGCCCCCTCGTCGCCGCGAGGTGGTTGTCTGCGGGATCTCGGTCGCGAGCCTGCCCACCCCGCCATCGTCGAGCCGGGCGGGCGCGAAGGGCGGGCCGCATGACGGGCGACGGCGACTACTGGAACTCGGTCGGTGACGAATGGCGGCGGCTGCGGCCGCAGGCGGTGTGGCGGGAGTTCACCGATCGCCAGCAGGCCGCGCTGCTCGACCGTTGGCTTTCCGACCTGCTCGCGCCGGACTCGGCCGCGACGCGGAAGGTGCTCAAGACCGACCTCTTCGACGAGGTGGCCGCCCGAGGGCTCGTGGGCGGCCTCATGGCACGGGGCGTCGCCGTCACGGGCGTCGACGTCGCGGCGGTGACGGTCGCCGAGGCCGCCGCCCGCAACCCGGGCCTCGTCGCGGTCGTCGCCGACGTCCGCGCACTCCCGTTCGCCGACGCCAGCTTCGACGCCGTCTTCTCGGGCTCGACGCTCGACCACTTCGACACCGCGGCCGAGATCGCGGTGGCGATCGCGGAGATCGCCCGGGTGCTGCGGCCCGGCGGCCGGCTCGTGCTCACGCTCGACAACCCCGACAATCCGCTCGTGAGTCTGCGGAACGGCCCCTTGTCGGGAGTGCTGCGCCGTCTGGGAATCGTGCCCTACCAGGTCGGGGCGACGCTCGGGCGGCGGCCACTCGCCGACGTACTGCGATCCGCCGGCTTCGAGATCCGCGAGCTGACCGCGGTGTTGCACTGCCCGCGGGTGCTGGCCGTGGCACTGGCGGGGCCCGCGGGGCGGCTGGGCCGCAGCGCGACCGAGGTCTTCCAGCGGTCGCTCGGCGGGTGGGAGCGGCTGGAGCGGTGGCCGACGAAGTGGTTCACGGGCCACTACGTCGCGGTGCACGCCTCCAAGCCGGCGTCGAGTACGGCGTCGAGTACGGCGTCTGGCGGTGGCCCCTCGGCCTCCTGACCGGCGGCGGACCATCCGCCGGCATCGGATCGGCCCGGCGCGAGCCCGCTCACCCCAGCGGCACGCCGCTCGACTTGCCGCAGCAGTTCTTGAACTTCCGGCCGCTGCCGCAGGGGCAGGGGTCGTTGCGGCCGACCTTCTGGCCCATGTTGCGGATCGGCTCGAGCGGCTGCTCGCCGCGGCCGTCCGCCGGCGCATCGGCCGGGCGGCCGTCCGCGGCCGGCTCCGCCTGCATGGCCGGGGCGGCCTCGGCGTGAATCGCCGCCGTCTCCCGCCATGCGGTGCGCAGCTCGTCGTCCTCGACCTGCTCGATCCGGTAGACGATGTCGGTCACCCGCTCGTCGATGCCCTTCCACATCAGGTCGAACGTCCGCATGCCCTCGCGCTTGTACTCCACCTTCGGATCCACTTGGGCGTAGCCCCGCAGGCCGACGCTCGACCGCAGGTGATCCATCGCCAGCAGGTGATCCTTCCAGGCGTTGTCGAGGATCTGCAGGAGCACCGACCGCTCCATCCGCCGCATCTCGTCGCGGGAATCGTCGCCGCGGGCGTGCCGCCGCGCGCTCGCGGCCACGAGCGTCGCCTTCAGTTCGTCGAGATCGGTGGAGGCGAAGTCGTCCGCCGTGAGGTCGGGATCGAACCGCTCGCGGGCCCAGCCGAGGAGCCCCTCGCGGTCGAGCCGGCGCGAACCGGCGCCGCCGCCCGGCTGCGTCACCGTGAAGTGGGCGAGGCCGACCGTCGCCGGGTATTCCACCTCCCGACGGGCGTAGACCTCGTGGGCCTTGCGGCTGACGAGCTGCCGGAACGCCGCCACGTCGGCGCCGCCGTGGGCGAACGGCGCCAGATCCGTCTCGTCGAGCCGCACCCCGAACCGCCATTCCGTCCAGCCGCAGGCGCTCCGCAGGCCGAAGTCGGGGGTGAGGAACCGCTGCCCCTCCGAGAGGTCGACCGCGTGGATCGCGGTGCGGGCGGCGTCCTGCAGCATGTCGACCACGGCGGAGCGGCCGGTTCGCTTGAGGTCGCGATCACTGACGCCGAGCTTCCAGCGGCTGTTGGCGAACGACGCCAGCGCCGACCAGTTCCACTCGTCCTCATCCTCCCCCTCGGGCAGGTTCTCCTCCACGGCCTCGACGATCTGCGACTCCGACTGCCGCACCGCCTCGTCCACGGCCCGGCGGGCGGCCTCGTCGGGCGACATGCC